>Ga0214474_1000027_pt1 | contig 85693 bp, 151 predicted proteins | sample RVTome_2_FD_187335 | JGI IMG/M metagenome (GOLD analysis project Ga0214474, IMG submission 187335) | Soil microbial communities from uranium-contaminated site in the Upper Colorado River Basin, Wyoming, United States - RVT95D214 HiSeq ... | reverse complement strand
ACCCCCAGGCCTCGACGTGCGGCTGCGACGACCCCCGGGCCACGACGTGCGGCTGCGACGACCCCCAGGCCTCGACGTGCGGCTGCGACGACTCCCAGGCCTCGACGTGCGGCTGCGACGACCCCCGGGCCTCGACGTGCGGCTGCGACGACCCCCGGGCCACGACGTGCGGCTCGCCCGATCGGCAGACGATTCGGCAGTCGGATCTCACCGAGATCGAGATGGATCCGTCGAGCAGAATGGTGTCGTCGGCCGCGATGGCGGCGTCGACGTCGGACTGGGTGCGGCAGATTCTCTCGGTCATCACTGCTTGATCTCCTGGTGGATGGCCTGCACGAGTTGCTGCAAGCCGAGGAATGTCCGGGTGAGATCCTCGGCGGCGTCGGAATGGTCGATCTCCTCGGAGTGGGCGGCAGCCAGGCTATCGATTGCGATGCTGATCGCGTGCATCGCCTTCAGCAGGTGGACCTCGACGACCGCCAGCTCGGCGCGGTGCTCGGGCGACTGGCTCACGGCTGCGCCTCCCGTTCGAGCCGCTCGACCAGTTCGCGCCAATCGCTACGGACCCGAGCCGCGCGGGCAGCATGGGCGGCCAGGCTGGCCACCTCCGCCGGGTGGGCCCCGTCGACCGCAGAGCGGGAGTAGGCGTCCAGCGCGGCGCTATGGGTCGCCGTCGCGGTCGCAAGCTCTGCCTTGGCTTCCGCCAGCCGCAGAGTGGGCGAGCGCCAGAGGAGGGAGCTCATGGGGCCACCTCCGGGTCCGGACCCTCGCCACGCCAGGTTCGCTCGACGCAGAGAGTCGACCCGCACCGGCAGTTGCCGATCTCGAGGACCTCGTCACCGAAGTCCATCGTGCCGGCGGGAACGAGCTCGGCGCGCTTGGCCTCGATGGTGGGCCAGGAGCGGCCGCAACCGCAGGGAGTGACCGGGTGAGCCGTCATGACCGCGACTCCCCGTGGGTCACGACGACCACCGGTGCCGCTACGGCATCACCCGTCGGGGTGATCCGCGGGACCCACACCTCTGTCCCGTCGGCGAATCGTCTCAGGAGCTCCCATGCCATCTGTCCCCAGCGACGGGCCGTGGGGGCCGCGTCACAGTCACCAGTATGGGCATACGGGTAGTGACGTGCAAGGAGAAAAATCACGAGCCCCGCTGGTCACCGCGACCTGGCGGTTTTCGCCGCAGAAATCGTGCCGGTTGCTCAAACTGGGGCTACTAGGCGGTCACGAAATGGGGCACCGTTACCCCATGGTCAGCGCGGTACGCCTAGGGGTTGGGTTGAGGCTCAGCGTCGACGTCAGCGAAGACGCTGCCGCCACGATTGCCGGCGAGTGTCGCGAGATCGGCGACGGCTGGGCGCTCGAGATCGCGGAGGCTCTATCTACTGCGCTCGGCGAACCCGGGGTCGGGACTGCTCCACGGCAGGCGCGTCCCGCCTCGGGCTGCTACCGGCTGGTGGCGCGAGCGCGGTAACGATCGTGGCGAGCGCGCGGGCTACCCGCACAGCTCCATCTCCATCGTGACCGAGTTCCAGCGCGGTCCTGGCTACTACGCGGGCCACGTGCTGGCTCACTCCGTCCGCGGCAACCCGCCCCGCGATGGCGGCAACTCCGCCGGCTTCCCCGCCCTGATCGAGTCCCCAGGCCTTTCGAGCCAGGTCCACGTCGTAGCGGGCGAGCGCGTCGAATAGCACCGGCCCCGGCCCCCTCCGTGCGTGCGGGTTGAGGATGTCGCTGATCGTGCTCTGCGATATTCCAAGTCGCTGCGCCATTCTGGATTGGTTGCCCTCGAAGTCGCGCACGAGGATTTCGCGCACGACTGTCCGCACGCTCTCGATGGTCGTGGGGGCCGCGGATTTGGTGTGGGGAGACATGGAAAACAGCGTACTTGCGGGAGTTACCGCAGGTGCGGGAGAAAGTTGTTGCGCCGAGCTACCCGTATGCCCATACTGTCACCCATGGCGAAAGCGACGTGGAGCGCGCCGGAGGGTGCGTCTCGGGGCGAAATCGTTAGGGCTTGGCGCGAGTGGAGGGAACTGACCCAAGTCGAGTTGGGGGCCCTGCTGGGTGGAGTTGACCAGTCGGCCATCTCCGAGTGGGAGGTAGCCGGGGCCATCCCGTCGACGAAGAACCGCGAGCGCCTCGCCAGGGCGAGCAAGGGACTGCTCCCGGTCGAGATGTGGGACGGGATTCCGAGGCGCCGACGTGGATTGAGGCGGGCGAGCGAAGGTGCCTCCTCGTGACCGTCTCCACCCTCCTCCTCTCCCGCGCGGAGAATCGAGAGACGATGGCCCGCCAGTCCGCGGAGGTCGTCGATCGGCTCCGCGGTGAACTCGCCATCGAGACGAATCCCGCACTCCGGGTGAGTCTCGAGTGCCGAATCGCGATTCGGAAGGGCGACCGCGACAACGACGCGGCTGCGGCGAGGCTGTATCGCAAGGCGGCTGAGCAAGCGAAGGGACTCGAGTAGGCCATGCTCACCCGAACCCAAGCCCTCCTGGCCACCGGCTACCTCGCCCGACACGACTCGGACGAGATCCTCTACCACTGGCCGCCACCTCCACAGGAGGACCGCGACGAGGGAGCGCGCCTGTCTGCTCATGCCGAGGAGGCATTCGAGGCGGCTGACCAGCGGGGTGCCACGCAGGAGGACTGGGCGGCGACGGTCCACTGGTGCGAGGCCGAGGACGTGCCGGATGTGGAGAGGCTGATATGAGCGAAACCGACGTTCTGCGCGCATTGGTGGAGCAGCCCGAGTCGATTACGTTTTGGGGAGAGGAGTACACGATCACTCCGAGGCTGATTGCCGAGGTGTTCGGCGACGGGGACACGCTGATTGGGATCACGCCGCTAGCGACGCGCCCCAACTACTTCCTCGTCCGCGTGGACTCGGGAGATGGCTTCAACGTGCGAGACATCCTCGACGACGTCATCGCTTCCGCCGAGGAGGAGTACGGATTCTTCCGGGAAGATTGCGAGGAAGACCAGTTCTTCCCGGTGGTCGATTGGGGGATCGGGGTTTCGTGGGGTGAGCGCTTCACGGTGGCTGACCTTCAGGAAGACCATGCGGCGCGCGCCCGGAGGATACCATGAACATCCGTTGGCCCCACGCGGTGCGCCCGTCTCGCGAGTCGATGCGGCTGCTGCAATGGTGCACAAGGACGGCGACGTTCGACCGCTGGCGCGAGCGGAAGGTCCGGCACGCCTGGATCAAGAGAGAGGCGCTCCAACGGCAGACCATGGCTGGAATCGACGAACTCATGGAGCGCGTGCAAGCGCTCGAGTCAGCCACGAAGGGTTCCACCAATGCCCCGTAACCGCACCGCCATCACGATCGACGCCGAGCTACTGGAGGAGGTTGCCAAGGAGGCGGCCCGCCGCGGTACCAGCGTGGACGCCACAATCGACGACCTGCTCGCGCTCATGTTGCTCGAGCTCGAGATGGGTCGTGCCGAAGGCGAGGAGCCCGATGCCTGACACGATGCTCCGAGTCGGAGGAGTCGGCGCCGCGCTCCCGGTGGAACGCAGCGCTCAGGGTGAGTCGAGTGCTCTGGGTAGCGAGTGTCCCATTCCGGAACCCAACCTGTGCATAACTCCGAAAGCTGCAAGGTTGAGCGGACTTACAGTGCAGGATGTTCAGTGAAGCGGGAGGAGGGCGACGTGAAGAGCGAGATCATCAACGCGGCTGGTTCACAGGTGTTCGACTTCAAGGGGAACAAGGTGCGCACGGCCGGAACATGGGAACGTCCGCTGTTCTGCGCGGCTGATGTGTGCGTGGTGCTATCGATCGCCGACGTAGCCGATGCGTGCGGACGGCTCGACCCCGAGGACGTCGAGGAAGTACCGCAAAAGACGCATAATCCGGGTTCAAGCGGCATAGGACGACCGGCGCTCTATGTGACCGAGTCCGGCCTCTACCAACTGATCCTCGGGAGCCGGAAGCATCAGGCACGTCCGTTCAAGCGTTGGGTTACCGGTGAGGTTCTTCCTACGATCCGAAAGCTTGGGTACTACTCGCTATTCGAGGCCCAGTTAGCGGAGGAACGGAAGAAGCTGCTGGCCTCCCACTTCACCGAGTTGCCGGGTCCGGCGGTACCTCTGTTCTCTGACTTGATCGATGCTCTGCTGCGTCGATTCGGATGGCGACCAACGAAGACTCCGCGCACGAAGCGCGAGTCGGCATCCGCTCCGCCGTGGGCCAGGCAGCTCGCCCAATGGGTCTACGAGTGGGCGATTCGAGTTGATGGTCAGCAGCAGTTCCGACGCTGCAAAAACCCGGCACCGCCCAGCGGCAGTCCCAAGTACCCGGATCACTCGATGTTCGCTGGGGCCACCAAAGACGCGGTGCGGGAAGTGTGCCGGACCGGCGTTGCCATCGTAGCAAGTTCAGCGTCATGGGAGGACTGGAAGCTCCGGATGGAACTCGCCTACGGGACGAAGCAACTCCAAGTGCCGCTCATGGTGCCGATGCTGACGGCAAGGAACGACTCGGAGCGGGCTCCGGCATGAAACCACGTCTGGCCAAGGTCACCGATCTTGAGGAGTACCGCGCCGCCGTCATGGCCCTCGCCGCCGACGAGCTAGCGACCGGCAAGCAACTCGCGCTCGGCTACCGGAATGCCGCGTCCCTCCACCCGAAGCCGATCGTGGCCCACCTGGTCGCGCTGGCGGATGCGATCGACGACGCGCTGGAAGCGGACAGCTACACCGACATGCGGGCGGCGCTGGTGCAGATGTCAGACGGGGCGAGGCGTGAGGCGAGGGAACGGGAGAGGAAGGCAGAACGATGATCACCTACACCGACAGTCCGAACTTCTCAATCGTGATGCCCGGCGGCTGCAACGCAGAGTGCTCGTTCTGCTACCACCGGTCGGCGCGCACGGTCGAGCGAGTGAGCAGCCGCGAGTTCGTTGGACGACTAGGGATGTTCCTTCACGCGCTCCCGGCGCAGTTCCGGCAGGTCAGCATCACGGGCGGCGAGCCGCTGCTTTCCCCTGCACTGGCGGACGTCCTGGACACGATCAGACTCCAACGAGATCGGTACCGGCACGTCGTGCTGACCACGAACGGGACCCGCCTACCCGAGATGGCGCGCCACCTGGCTGGCGTCGTGGACCACGTGAACGTATCTCGGCACCACTACAGCGAGGCCAAGAACCTGCGCGTCTTCGGCGGCACATACGCGAGGAAGGAAGGGAGGCTTTGACCTCTATCACCTGGCGCGGATTCACGCTGACGCCCGACGAGGACGGCGTCTACCGGGCGCATGGATCCGTAGCTGTCCCGTTCTCCGTCAGCGTCTCCGAGTCCGAGGAAGGATGGCTCGCTGCGGTTGGCGGCTGGTGCCCCATGACCGAAGGCGCGACTCCCGAGGAAGCGCTCGACCGGGCGGCGGCGAACACGATCGCTAGGGCGGAGCGAGAGATCGTCGGGTGGACCGAACTCGCTCGGAAGATTGAGGAGGCAATCAAATGACCTGCTACGTCACCTACGACGGCACGATCAAGCTCGACAACCACGTGGTCGGGATGGTTCGACCTGTCCTGCTCGGCCCCCACACGTGGTGGGTATGGGCAGCCAGAGTGAACGGAGCCGATATCGGTACCACCGCGGGAGCCATCCAGCGGGACCTGGCATTCGACTGGGCTTGCGAAGAGTGCTTGCTGGAAGCGACGGTGATCCGATGAACGACTACCTGGCCTCACTGCGTAGCGACTCTCACCTGAGCGACGAGGAGTTCAGGGAGTGGTGCACCGAGGCATCGACGTCCTATGACCGGACGCCCGAGTTCGTTTGCGAATTCGCGCGGGCCATCCGTAAGCAGACGGAGGAGGAGTGGCTCACCGAACTCCGTCCCGTCTTCGAAGCCGCTGCCCGCACCGACCAGTCGCTCGTCGAGTACCACGGCCGACGTCTCGGCGTCGAGTTGCTACCGCTGCACGGGAGGGTGATCCGATGATCCCGTCCTACATCGCCGGTCCGTTCAGGCACCACACGTCCTGGGGCATCGCGCAGAACGTCCACCGCGCAGAGACGATTCACCTGGCGGCCTGCCGGCTCGGGCTCGCGTCGATCTGCCCGCACACGAACACGTCCCACTTCCAAGGCGAGTGTTCGGACAGGTTCTGGCTCGAGATGACGCTAGAGATCCTGCGCACGGTCGCGTGTCGTGGCGGGATCCTGATCTGCGTTCCGGGCGGCTGGCGAACGTCGAGTGGTACGCGAGGAGAAATGCACGAGGCGCAACGGATCGGTATGCGACGCTTCGAGGCGGTCGAGATCAGCGACGACCCGGACGTGCTGCGGCAGGCCGTCTGCATCGCTCATGCGGGCAAGGACGCCAACGGAGACGAGACGTGGTCCGGTGGATTCGGAGAGCTACCCGGGATGACGCTGGGCGAGTGGATGGAGGCTAGGCGCGGATGACCGACCGTCTCGCCCTCACCATTCCCGAAGCAGCGGCCCAGCTCGGGTTCAGCGAGCAGCACTTCCGCCGCTACGTGCTGAAAGACGTGGGGGTTTTCTACGTGGGTTCCCTTGCGCGGGTCAGGTGTGCTGATCTGGAGGCATGGCTCGCGAACCAGAGGGCTTCCAACTCCGATGGCATCGAGGCTGCTGGCAGATCCGATGCACCGTCTGCGGCACCCGTTTTGAGCGCAGCACAGGAGTCCGCGATCGAGGCGCGCGCCAAGGAGCTGCGCGAAAAGGCCGCGAGATATTCGGGGCCCTCCTGCACGGAGATAGCGCGCTCGCGCGGAAGCCTGCACGCAGTCCCGTCGTCAACGAGGGGGCGCTAGACCGATGCCTCGCTCACTGGGAAGAGGAGCTCACCGACGTTCGGGCGGCGACGCGAGCGACGTACCGGAAGTACGGGCCCCGGTGGGTGCGGGAGTTCCCGACGGTAGCGAATCTAACCGAGCAGACGCTGGCCATCTATGTGCGTCGGCGACTCGGGGAAGTTCGGGCGAAGTCGGTGCGGAGCGAGCTCGGGGCGCTGCGGCGGTTCGTGGCCTGGCTCGCGGAGACGGATCGGATCAAGCGCGCGCCGACGGTGCCGCGGGTGAAGGCCGGCGCGACCGGGACTCCGTTCAAGCACCGCCGACGGGTCCGCGCCCCGGAACTCTCACCCGAGGAGGTCGACCGATTCCTGGCTGCGCTCCCGGTGACGAGCGACAAGGGATTCTGGGTGCGCGATCGGCTCGTGGTGGCGTTCGAGACGACGCTCAGGACCGCGACCCTCGAACGGATCCGAGCACCAGAGAACTACGCGGCGGGAGCGGAAACGCTGATCCTTACGGACTCCGACGACAAGGAGAGCTACGGACGCGAGTTGCCGCTGACCCAGCGCGCGCGCGATGCACTGTCCCGCTGCTGCCCGGCGGAGGGGATCATCTTCGGTCCGCGCTCCGGGCTCTACAAGCACGTTCGGAAGGCAGCCGCGCTGGCACTGCCGGCGCACAAGGCGGCGATCCTCTGCGCGCAGCACCTGCGGAGCGCGGGCATCACCCACTGGCTCGAGGTGACGGCGAACCTGCCCGGAGTTCAGGAACTCGCGGGGCACAAACGGGCGGCCACGACGTCGCTCTACAGCCGCCGGAGCACCAGGGCGGCCCGGGCGGTGATCGAAGCCGCGGACCGAGTAGCGGGGACACGGGCGGGGACACCGGCTGCGGCGGCGAAGAAACCGGCCTGATTCCCACCGAACCCGGTGGGCGCACCACCTGCCAAAACCGCGCCAAACCGCAGGAAAACCGCGGTAGCGATTGGGGACACGGGGAACTGGGTGGCCATGGGGGCGGCCGTAGTGGGGACACGAATCGGAGGGCCGCGTGAGCGCCGTCTTCTCGCCGTGCAGCGCGTACCGATACCACCTCGGGCGAAGGATCTCCCTGCTCGGCTCTGGCCGCGTCGTCTTCGTGATGCTCAATCCGTCGACGGCCAATGCGGAGGTAAACGACCCCACCGTCCAGCGGTGCTGTGGGTACGCAGAGCGGTGGGGGTACACGGAGCTCGACGTCGTCAACCTCTTCGCCTTCATGAGCACCGATCCCAACGGGATGCGCTCTGTCATCGATCCGATCGGGCCAGATAACAACCGCTGGATCCTCGAGACGTGCCGGTCCGCGGGGCTCGTAGTCTGCGCCTGGGGAGTTGACCCGATGGCGCGAGAACGCGGCCCGTCGGTGCTCGGGATGCTGTGCGAGATCGGCGTCGTGCCCCACGCGCTCAAGCTGACGAAGCACGGGGCTCCGCAGCACCCGCTCTACCTGCGCCGAGACGCGGTGCCGTTCGAGATCGTGCGCCTCCCCTCCCCCAATGCGCAGGTTGACGCGACTGGAGGGCTCCATGCTCGCTGACTACGTCAACCCGCCCGAACTGATCGCTGGCCGCCGAGAGACGCCGTGCGCAGGCGGATCAATCGTTCGCGTGCCCGGCGGGCCGCTGCCATTCCGAGCCTTCAACGATCTCGGCGTGAAGGTCGGCGAGTATCCGAGCGAGGCGGCGGCGATGTACGCGCTGGCTCTGGCGAATACGTCACCGCCAGATGGCGCGCCTCCACCGAAACAGAATCGGTGCGAGCACTGCCGATCGTCGAGGCACTCGAGTGATGTCTGCCCCGTGGAGCGCTCGGCCGAGGCGTCGCGCGAGCGGGCACGACGTCTGCGCGAGCAACGGACGTTCATCGGAGGCCCCACGAGCGGGCCAGTGAGGAGAGAGGACAATGCCGAAGAAGACTACCGAGCCTCCGTACCTGCAACCGGGGATGCGGATTCGCTACACGAACCCGAGGTGCCCGACGAGGACGGGGGAGATCGTGGAGATCAACAAGGCACACACGCGAGCGGATGTGCGCTGGAGCACGGGCCAGATGACTCAGGTTGTGATCACGAACTTTCACAACCGGTTCGCGGTGATCCCGTAGACCCCACACTCGACACCTACCTCGCCGCCGTCCGCCACATCGATGGCGGGACCGGGCGCGGCGCGTCCGTCCATGACGTGAAGCGCGCGGTCTGGGGAGCACGCACCGGGATGAACGACACCCGACTCGCGCTGTCGGAGCTCGTGGCGCAGGGGCGAATCGTCACCGTCGGGAAGCGGGGGGTGAGGTATCGGGAGAGGACGGAGCCAGCAGCCGAGCAGGCCATCACCAAGAATCGCGCTGGTGACTTTGCTGGTCTGTGGGACGAGGCCGAGGCCTGCTCGAAGTCGGTAGAGGAGTGGCCGACGTGGAAGCGTGGGGAGGTGCCGGTTGTCGGTCCCGTCGCCATGGAGGGCAGTCCTCCGAATGCCACCGAGCACACCAAGCGGATCACCGGAGTTGGAACGACGGACCCATGGACGGTGACGCTGGCTCACCCAAAGGAGTGCATGGCGAAGGGAGATTGCCACGATATGCCAACGTGTCCGTGCGAGTTGTACATGCCAGCCGTCGGGACATCCATCCTCGAAGCGGTACTCGGCCCGGAGCCTACTGACGAAGAGCCCGAGTTCACCGAGGCGGAGATTCGCGAGCACCTGCCGGACGGTGGAGCGGAGTTCGATGAGGCAGATAGGGATCGAATCGGACGCGCGATGTCGGTCGCTGTCATGGGCTCGGAGCTAACCGACGTGACGTCTACTGCTCGGTCCCACCCGCGCACCTGGCGCGTTCGTCGGTTCCGGTACGAGATGTACGGGGAACGCCGGGTAACCTGGTCCGACGGATGCTCCAAGCCGTATCCGGATTTGACCGAGGCACGAGAAGAGTACGACAGGCAGTGCCGAGAGCATCCCGAGCGTTCCGTCGTGCTCGAGGTGAGGGATCCGCAAAAGCACCTGTACGAGCCGATTGAGACAAGGGAGCAGGGGTCGGCACCCGAGAGCAAGCCCGCCGATGATCTCGACTGGGATTCTCCATTCGAGGCCCTGGACGAAGCGAAGGAGATGGTCAAATCAGCTAGCAAGCTGGTTCCACGTCTGCGACAGGCGGTGTCCGAGTTCAACGAGTGGGCAACGGAAGCCCGGGCGTTGCTCACCAAACTCGAGAGGCTGATTGCGACCACTGAGAGGCACCCATGATCAACATTACCGATCGCGAACTCCTCGCCAGCATGTTCCGAGCGCACCTCGATGGCCAGTGGTGGCACACGTCAGACGCGACGCTCCGGCTCGAGTCCGAGGGGCTGTGCGAGCGGTATCAGATGCAGCCGAGCGGCGCGGAGTCATGGCGACCGACGGCGCGGGGGACGGAAGCGACGGGGGAGAAGACGTGACCTGCACTCCCGAGCAGAAGGCCGCCAGCAACCGCCGGATCTACGCCGCCCGTCTCGCGGCTGGCACGTGCGTCAAGTGCGGCGGCGAGCGCTCCGATGGTGATCGACTGTTCTGCGCGCCATGCCGAGAGAAATACCGGGCTCGGATGCGGCGACGAAGCCGGAATCAGGTGGTCCGCTCGGTGCGGAACATCGCTCACGAGTGCCAGCACCCGAGCGACGCTGATCTCTTCCTCCCGCACCGCCGGCTGGTCTGCTGCCTGACGTGCTGCGACCTGGCTCACCGGCGTCCCGCCACCGGGTGCCCGGAGTGCGGTGGCCGATGGGCGCCTTTGCCGACTGCGAGAGCCTACGAATGCGCGAGCGCTCGCGAGCACCGAGGTGCCGGATGGTGAGAAGCGCATCGTCAATCGCGGCGGACCATCGGCGAGAGCAGGCGGAGCGGACGCGCCGTGCCGCCACTCCTCGCCCGCGGTCTATCAGCGACGCTCGAACCAATGTTCATGAGTTGGTCCGACTCCGCCTGGCCAACGATGCCGAGGAGGCCAAGTACCCTCCGCCGCCGCGACCGAAGACGCGAGCCGATTGCGTAGACGGTCCCCGTCCGTGTCCGTGGGCGCGGTGTGCGCATCACCTCTACTACGAGGTGGCGGCAACCGGCGCGCTCAAGATCCTGCACCCGGGTCCCGACGGTTTTCATGACGAGAACTATGACGGGCCTTCATGCGTGCTCGATTTCGTTGACGAGCGACCTGACGGCGCAACGCTCGAGGAGATCGCGATCGCACTTAACGTCGTTCGGGAGCGCGTTAGGCAGCTAGAGGAGCTGGCGTTCGAGTCGTTTGCGGCGGCGGCGGCGAAGAATGCGCACCTTGCAATAACCCAAACCGCGCGAGTCGCGGGGAAGAAAGAGGAGAAACAGCATGATCCAAATCAATCCAGAAACCCTGACCACGGCCGGCGTCTCAGCGCTGGCGAAGAAGCTCAACCGGATCGCCGAGCTTAACGAGAAGCGAGCGGCAGCGGTCGCTGACATCGAGCCGATCGAGTCAGTGCCGACGGAGCGGAAACGCCGCGGACCGAAGAAGGTCGACGGACGACTCCGCAAGACGGCGCCGCGGGCGAAGCGAGTGACGGTCAGCGTCGCCGTGCCCCCGGTGGCCAACGCGAAGCCGGCGCGGGCCCTGCACCCGAACGTGGCGGCGAAGCGGGAGCGGAAGCCACGGGTGGCGAAGGAGAAGAAGGCGCGGAAGCCACGCACGCCGCGCGTACCGAAGGCGCTCGCGCAGGAGGCGAACGTCGAGCGCGTGATCGAGACGGTGACGGAGTTCCTCACCGCTAATCCGTCATCCAACTCGGAGGCCATCTGCGATGGGACGGGACTGCATCAGCCGATCGTCAAGGCGGTCATCAAAGCGCTGGGCGAGCGGGTCACTACCACCGGCGCGGCGCGGGGGACGAAGTATTCGCTCGTGGCGGAGACGGCGGCCGACGCTGGAGACGAGTGATGGAGCCAGAGTTCATCGGTGGCGAAGATGCGGACCGGTACCGAGACGCACTGCGGGCGCTAGAAACAGCGTCCGGCCGAGTCGTGGCGCGGGTCGAGATCACATGGATGCGAGCGGCGGACGATGACCCAAAGCGACTCGGTAGCGCTCACCTGAACGTTGTCGCGTCGAGTCGCGAGGAGGAACGGGCGCTTGTCGAAATCGCCGTGGTGATCCTCAAGGGCGGTAGCCAATACAACGTGGAGCCTGAGCAGGCGGGCGGCGGTGAGCAGACGACCGACACCGCAACCGAGGACGACTGACTGACCGCGTCTCCCCGGGGCGCGCGGCTCCGGGGAGGGGAGGAAGTGGGAGCGATGGAAGGCACGATCGAGAGCGTTCTGAGCGGCGAGGCGAACTGGTGCGTCGTGCATGGCGAGTGCCCGGGAGCGCTCGCTGGTATTCCGGATTGCTCGGTCGACTCGATCGTGACCGATCCTCCCGCTGGCGTTGCGTTCATGTCGAGGTCTTGGGACCTGGACAAGGGCGGGCGCGATGCGTGGATTGCCTGGCTCGCTGGCATCATGCGCGAGGCGTTTCGGGTGCTGAAACCTGGCGGCTACGTGGTCGCGTGGTCGTTGCCGCGAACGTCGCACTGGACCGCTACGGCGATCGAGGATGCGGGGTTCGAGATTCGCGACTCGGTCAGCCACATTTTCGGTTCGGGATTTCCGAAAAGCCAGGATGCCAGCAAGGCGATCGACGCGCACCTGGGAGCGGAGCGGGAGGTGGTTGGATCCAAGGCCGTATCTCGCATAATGCGCGGAAGCGGTGACCTGTGCGGAGGGTCAGTCGAATCCGGATTCGTCCCGGCAACTGCCCCGGCAACTGCCCCGGCAACTGCCCCGGCAACTGCCCCGGCAACTGCCTGGTCCGGCTACGGAACGGCCCTCAAGCCCGCCCACGAGGTCTGGTGGATTGCCCGCAAGCCGATGATCGGAACGCTGGCCGAGAACCTTCTCGAGCACGGTTGCGGGGCGCTGAACATCGACGGATGCCGAGTGGCTCACGCTGGCGCCGCAGACCTCGAGCAACACGCCGCCGGTGTCGCCGCCATCAAGGCACGTGGCGGTCAGATGGGCGAGTCGTGGAAGAACGCGAGCGACCTATCCGGAGCGTCGGACGTCACGAGTGCGGGGCGCTGGCCACCGAATCAGGTTTTCAGCCACGCAGAAGGTTGCGTCCGAGTCGGCACCCACGCAGTCCCCGCGAACCCTACATGGGACACGCCGAATCGGCAGACCGAGCCGAGCGCGTTCACTGGGCAGACGGTGAGCAAGGTACGACACGCGAACGGACGCGACGGCGAAGCATCAGCCGAGCGACGATACGACGACAGCGGGTCGACCTCGTTCGCTCCACTGCCGGGAGCGCGCAGAACCGATACCGAGGAGGTCGAGCAATGGAATTGCGCCGATGGGTGCGCGGTACGAGAGCTCGCACTCCAGAGCAGTGACGTTCACCCGGCAGGAAGCGCCCAGGGACCCCAAGACAAGTGGCAAAGGACACACGGAACTACCTACGGCATCCCTAACGACGCGCCCAGTGGTCAACGGGTTGGCGACTCCGGTTCTGGAGCTCGTTTCTTTCCTCAGTTTTCTCCCGACTCCGACGTGCCTTTCCACTACGTCGCCAAGCCCTCACGTAGTGAAAAGGAGCGCGGGCTAGAGCACTTCCGGAAGCGGTCCGGGGCCGAAGCGACCGGTAGCCAGGATGGCCAGGCGCGGCTCGACTCTCCGCGAACGGGTGGTGGTCGCACTGGCGGAGTGCGCATGAATCACCCCACGCCGAAGGGAATCAGCTTGATGCAGTGGATCACCAGGCTGGTGACTCCACCCGGTGGTGTCGTGCTCGACATGTTCGCCGGGTCCGGAACCGGTGGCGTCGCCGCTGTTCTCGAAGGCTGCCGATGGATCGGAATCGAACTGAACGACACCGATGACGAGCCCTTCGTCAGCATCGCGCGGGCCCGCCTGACCCATCTGGACGGCCGCGAGTTCATCCCACGGGAATCGCTGCGGGCCACGGAGAAGGACCGACCACGGCAGGTGACGCTGTTCTAGGAGGACCATGAGCTACTCCCTATCCCTCATCGACCCCATCACCCGCGAGCCGCTGGCCAAACTGGCCATCACCCGCAACCACGGTGGCCACTTCCGCACGACGCTGGGCGCGAAGGGCATCCGCGAAATCTACAGCATGACCGGGCACGAGAGCATCCCGGTACTCAAGGCGGCAATCGCGGAGCTCAACGACGACGTGAACCCGAACTACTGGCGGGTCACAGAGGGCAACGCCAAGCGGGCGTTGCGGCAACTCTGCGCGTTGGCCGAGATGCGGCCCGATGGGGTTTGGGAGGGGGACTGAACGTGACTCCCGCTCGCCCCTTCACTCGCGCCGAGGCCACCGCCTTCCTCGCGTTCGCGGACTCGGTGCTGGCGCTGCCACCGTCGAGGCCGTGGATCGAACGCCACCCGGGACGCGGGCGGGTCGTGCTCAGGTTCGCGCTGACGCTGGCCATGGCGGCCCCGCAGAACCGCTCCCGGCACGCCCAGGGGTGGCAGATGGCTCGCGAGCGATCGTCCGTCCTGTCGGCGATGGCGGGGCAGCTTGCCTGGCAGGTGACAGTCCGCGGACCCGACGGAGTCTTCGCGGTGCCTATGCAACTCGGCTGGTGCAAGCACGGCCGCGGCATCATCCCGACGTGGCCGGCGCCGCTGACGGGCAGGCCGATGGTGAGAGCGATTCGGTTCTCGTCGGTGGCGCCCGACCCGACGGCGGCCTGGCACAAGTGCGCGATCGACTGCCTCCGCGTGCCACGGCAGCGCGCTGGCAAACTCGTCCCCGGGCTCGGCGTGCTGGTCGATGACAGGCCGGCGCTGCTCGAGTTGAGGGAGTGGCACGAGCCGGCGCCGAAGGGACAGGGCGGGGCGATCATCGAAGTTTGGACTGGAGAGGAGATGACTGATGTACGTTGAACTGTCGCATGGGCTGGTTGGGATCTTCGACGCGAAACAAGTGGGAGTGAGGACGTATCGCCTTGGATCGGAGGTGGTGCACTTCGTAGGCGCGGCGGTAGTGATTCGCCAGTGGGGTGCGGACGAGGTCGAGAAACTCAGCCCAGCTCAGGAATCCACGGTCGTCGGTGTGGGGATGCTGCGTGTAGCATCTCCGTCCGCGTCAGCAGGCACCACTCTGGGAGAGTTGCTGCTCTGGGCCAGTAAGCGGACGCCATATCCGGTCGGGTACACGGTGGAGGAGGATCCGCCGCGCCTGGCCGAAGACTGGCAACCGTGCTGTGGGTGGTACTTCAACCGGGTCCTCATCCGCGACGCGATCCAGCCGCTCGTCGAGTCTGGTTGTCGGGCTGAAGAGCCATTGGCTCTTGGGTTAGTCTCGACCACTGCCACCGGAAAGTCGGTGGCTCTTCGCATCGTCGGCCCCGCGTTCACCGCGGTCCTGATGCCGGCGGACGCGCTGCGGATATGCAAGCGCGAAATGGGGGGCGACCATGTTCCGGGGAAGTGGACTGGAGAGGAGATGACGAATGGCCAAGCGTGAAGCGTTGAAGTGCAAGGTCGGCGACTTGCTGCTGATCGAGTCGCGAGTGAACTATCGGAAAGATGAGTCGCTGCGCGAGGTGGCAAAGACGACTCCCACCACTGCGACCGACGAGAGCGGAACCGTGTGGAGCCTCACTACCCATCGGGAGCGAGGTGGCGAACGTTCCGACGGATACCACGGGTGCAGCATCATTCGCGTCGCAACCAGGGCCGACATCCAACGGGTGAAGGAAGCGGATCGGCTCGATCGCCTTCGACGAACTGTGCTCGAACGCTGCGAGAATCTACGCCGGAACATCAATCGGATTCCGGCCGACAACCTGGCTGAGTTGGCCATCGCGCTGGAGACTGCGCTCAAGGCGGCGGGGGAGGTGACCAATGGGTGAGACAACCGGAATCGCGTGGTGCGACCACACGTTCAACCCATTCATTGGCTGCACCAAGGTCGCGCCCGAGTGCGAGCACTGCTACGCGCAGACCTACGGGAACCGTTTCGGCGTCGAGTGGGGTCCACTGGAGGAGCGGCGCCGCACGTCGGCCAGCAACTGGCGCGAGCCCATCAAGTGGGATGCGGCGGCTGCGCGCGATGGCGTTCGCCGCCGGGTGTTCTGCGCGTCGCTCGCCGACGTCTTCGAGGATCGTTCCGAACTCGAGCCGTGGCGCGCTGAGCTCTTCTCTCTGATCGAGCGGTGCCGGAATCTCGACTGGCTGCTGCTCACGAAGCGGCCGGAGAACATGGTGCGCATGGCCCCGGAGTCGTGGGCGGACGGGTGGCCGTCGCACGTGTGGGCGGGGACATCGGCAGGGTGCCAGCCGTCGGCCAACAAGCGGATCCCGCTGCTGCTACAGGTACCGTCGGCGGTCCATTTCCTGTCGTGCGAGCCGCTGATCGGGGAGGTGGAGCTCCAGTATGAGCGCGGCTGGCTCGAGCCGTTTCAGGAGGTCGACCCGATGCTGAACCGGACTCCGCGGATCGACTGGGTCATCGTCGGGGCGGAGTCGGGCCCCGGTGCGCGCACCGTCGAGATCAACTGGGTCCGTAGCATCCTGGCGCAGTGCCGAAGCGCGGGAGTCGCGTGCTTCATCAAGCAACTCGGCCGCCACCCGTTCGAGTCGGTTGAATGCCTTGCGCGCAATCTGGACCCGAACGATCTCGAGCGCGTCATGGGCGATACCGCACGCAACCCACCGCCGGCAGGATGGTGCCGCGTCCACACCCCGGACGGAAGGCAGACGCTGACCCGTCACCTACATCTGAAGGGCGCCGGCGCCGACCCCGCCGAATGGCCCGAGGACCTGCGTAGAAGGGAATTTCCTACATGAAGTACAGCGCCAAAGACAGGATTCGCTTCTGGTCCAACGTCAGCATTGCTGCCGGAGGGTGCGCCGAGTGGAAAGGGGCAAAGACAGGTACCGGATATGGGCATTTCTGGCATTCAGGACGCCTTGTACTGGCGCACCGTGTAGCGTTCGAGCTGGCGTTTGGAGAAATTCCCTGCCTTGAAGGGGCAGACCACCGTGGCGCCTGCATCCTACACCGTTGCGACAACCCGGCTTGTGTGAATCCGGAACACCTGTTTGTTGGGACTCACCTGGACAACATGCGCGACATGGATCGGAAAGGACGCAGGATGTCACTCGCTGGCGCCTTGAACCCGCGAGCGAAGCTGGCGCCGGAAGACGTGAGCGAGATCAGAAAACTCCGAGGGCAAGTCTCACAGCGCGCCCTAGCCGCTAAGTACGGCGTCAGCCACGCTCAGATCGGGCATATACAGCGCGGAACTTCCTGGTCACGCGAGTTCCCGGAGGTGGCCCGTGGGTAGACCCAGCGACGCGATCTTCGTCATCACCGGCTCTCGGCATTGGTGTGGAAACCCGGAGCAGATCCGCCAGTTACTACTGGCCTTCTCTGAGCGTTTCGCTGGTCGGCGTCTGGTGCTCTTCCATGGTGCCTGTCCGGACCCGCCTACCTATGAGGAGGGGAGTTCCGTGGACATGCTCGCGGACGCCATCGGGCGCGAGCTCGGCTTCAAGGTCGTACCGTTCCGCGCGGATTGGCGGCGGCTCGGGAGACGGGCGGGACCCGTGCGCAACCGGGAAATGGTTCGATTCGCCGCCCGAGAGCTCGGGATCGGAACCGCGTTCACGGCGGAGTGCCATGGGTTCCCCATGCCGGACTCGACGGGGACGCCGGACTGCCTGTCAGCAGCGCGCAAAGCGGGCCTGCTGACGTTCGAGCACGAGAGGATGGGTGCCCACCATGGCTGACCGATCCTGGTCCGTGGAGGCGTCTGGTCGCCGCGTGAATCTCCTCTCGCGCGACCCCGCCGACCCCCGAGACGATCGCGTCCTCGGCTCGCTTCCGGAAAAGTTCCGGGTCGTGTTCGACGTCGAGGTGGTGCTCCGGGCGTCGGGGATCCCTCCCGAGGAGTGGGTCGGGAGGATTGGGGCGGCGTGCGCGCAGACTGGCGCCGGGGGAGCGGCGGGTGTAGCGTCGGGGCGAACCGACAAATCAGGTGAGCCCGGCGACGTTGGAGCGTCCCGGGCTCGTGACCTCACCGGAGGATTGGTCCGATGAAGCAATCAGAAGATACGACCGAGCACACCCAGGGCGCAACCGGAACGGGTGAGCAGGCCGCACAACCAGGGTATTCTGGCCTAGCCGCCCACCTATCCTGGGCCCTCCACCTCGACGAGAAGCAGGCTGAGGAGGTCGCCGAGATCGCCGCCACCTGGACGCCGGGCGAGGGTGAGTACGCCTTCGAGCGGTGCGAGAGCCCGGCGGAGAGGCTGGCGGTGGAGATCGACGGGCACGAGTGGCACGAGCGCACGAAGGAGCAGGCCGGTGCGGACCGGGCTCGTGACATTTCGCTGCTCGGGATCGGGATCCCGGTAATCCGTTTCACCGGTTCCCAAGTCTACGCGGACCCTGCGGAGTGCTTTCGAACTGCTGTCCGCATTGTGCGGACGCTCGAAGCTATGTGGGAGGCTGTCGATTCGGTTGCTCATGAGGCTGAGTACAAGGCGTTTCTTGCCGGGTGCGAGAAGGGTTCGGAATCGTCGGTTCCTGAACTACCCGAGCCAGTGACTGGAGTAGAGGAAGGGCTCTCCCAGTGAGCGACGATCGCGACTGGGGAGACTTCCGCAAGCTGTTCACTCAGTTGCCTCCAGCATTCGAGCGCCTTCCGTTCACGGTGCGTTCGCTTGCCGCGGAGCTGGGTCGCAGGTGCGATCGGAAGGGTCGGATCATCCCGTGGAGTTACGCACGTGACGAACACCCGTCACTGGTGGGTGACCTGATGTTCCACGTTCGGGCCCACGAGTCGGACAGGAACTTTCTGGAAACCGGGGTGGAAGTTCTGTTGGCCGACGGGTTTCTTTCCATGTCCGGAGGTTGGCTTACGATACGTAACTTCGAGAAAGCCCAGGAGTCAGAATCAGCCAAAAGGATGAGGAAAACTAGGGAGTTAGACCGAGCTAAGCGACTGATCGAGAATGGTGAAAACAGTGACGCACGTGACGCACAAGCGTCACCGCCGTCACCTGGTCGGTCTGGTCGGTCTGGTCTTAGTTCTGATCCTACAGATCAGGATCAACCTGACAGGTCTGGATCCAGAGAATCGGACCCTCCGGCCGAGCAACTGGCGCTCGTACCTGACGACCCACCCCCGCCGGACCAGGTGCGGCAGGTGTTCAACCACTGGCGCAAGGTACTGTGGTCGCAGGCCAGCAAGCGAGAGCCGAAGTTCTCGGACGATCGAACTCGAATCATCCGCGCTCGTCTGCGGTCATATTCCGTCGCCGACTTGTGCGAGGTGATCGACCGGGCATCGAAGAGCGAGTTCCACGTTCGGTCTAAGAACGACGCTGGCAAGTTCTACGGAGACTTCGACAACCTGATGGGATCTGAGGGCAAGGTCGACAAGTGGCTGGCGAGCGCGGACGGCCCCCGATCATCCGTGTCGAAATCTCCCGACGTACCACGCGGCGCCGCCGCCGCCCGCTCAGTGAGGATTGACCCATGAAGGCGCACACGAATCGAGCATTTCTGGATCTGTCGATTGCCTACCCGAAGACCTTCGAGCGTTTCGACGCCGACATGGTCGAGCGGTGGGGACAGATGGTCGAAGACATCCCAGCTGCCGATCTTGAAGCAGCGATCAAACGGCTGATCCGCGCCAACCGATTCGCCCCCAGCGTCGCCGAGATCTACGCGGCCGCTGGCGTGAAAGTGGCTCCGGTCGAGGACGAGTTTGCTGACCTGCGCCGAGAGGGGGTCCTGTGAACGAGCCGTTGCTGCCGCACGAGATCCTTGACGCCGAGCCGATTGACCCGCCCGTCTACGCGATGAAGCTCGCTCCGGCCGTTGCCGATTCCGAGTGGTCAGCGATCTGCAGCGAGTCGTGCCCGCACCTTCGGCGCACCGAGGATGGGGACCCGCGGTGCGTCGTCTGGGATGACGAGCCACTGACTCCGTCGTTCGAGGTAGAGCCGATCACTCCGACGCCGCGCGCCGAACGGTGCGTGTCGTGCTTCGTGGCCGAGGACATCTGGGGACATCGAGCATGAACCACGACGACGTCGAATTGGTCCAGGCCGCCCTACTTGAGCGGGGATGGTCCGTCGTGGCACCGGCGCTCGGGGTCCCGTACCGCAGCAAGCGGCACCGCGAGAAGTGCCCGATGCATGGTGGCAAGGACGAGAACCTCACGCTGGACGAGCATGACGGGCGCCTAGCGTTCTACTGCGCGAGCCACTGCGGATCCGGAGACGCCATCGCCATGATCCGGCAACTCCGCGGGTGCTCGTTCCCGGAGGCACTGCGAGAGGCGGCGGACATCGCGGGGGTCGAACTCGGCCGAGACGACGAATCCGTGGCCGACCAGTTGGAGCGCGAAGCGGCTCGCAACGCCTACCTGGAAGCCCACCGAGCGCGACTCGCCGCGCAGCCGAAGACGGACAAGCAACCGGCACCCATCGACCAGGTCGAAGCGATTTGGAATGGCGCCGGGCGCGTGGACGAGGATCAGGAGATCGCTGCCTACCTCGAGAGCAGGGCTATCCCGCCGTCTGAGGCCGCCTCTCGCGACCTTCTGCGGGCGCTGCGACCAGGGCAGCCGCTCCCGTGGTGGGCGGGCCGCAAGGGGCCAGGAGAGGACGCGGTCAGGAGGTCGTGGTTGGAGACGGGGCACCGGATCCTGATTCGGACCTGGGATTCCTCCGGTCAGTTCCGCGGCGTCCGAGCGTGGCGCGTCAACGGCGACAAGGAAACGCCGAAGCGGCTGCCGCCGGCCGGGTACCTGTCGGCCGGGCTCGTGTGGGCGAACTCGCAGGCGGTCGAGATGTTGCGGGCGCCGTACCCGTGCCTGCTCGTGGTGAGCGAGGGCGAACCCGATCTCTGTGTGCACGCGGTGCGCGGTCAGTATCCGGTGATCGGGATCACGAGCGGGTCGTGGACGCAGGCGTTCGCGGACCGGATCGCGTTCGGGAGCGAGGTAGTGATCCGTACCGATAACGACAAGGCAGGGGACGACTACGCGAAGCAGATTCTCGAGACGATGCGCGGGCGCGTCCGGGCATGGAGGGTGGCAGCGTGACGAGAGACGACACCGATCGAGCGGTCCTCGGTGAACTCCCTACCGACCCGCGCGAAGACGCGAAGCTCGTGGTCGACGCTCCGGTGCTGCGGACGACGAAGGACCTGATCGTCGGCGCCATGAACCGCGCCCTGAATCCGCAGCGGCGGGTGATCGTCCCGACAGGACACTACGAGATCGACCGGAACACCGGTGGATTCTATCCGACGAGCTCGTGGTTGATTGGAGCCGACACCGGAAAGGGCAAGAGCACGTTGGCGACGGCGTTCGTGGACCAGTTCCAGCGCAACGGATCGGACGCCATCATCGTATCGCTAGAGGATGCCGAGGAGCTCTACGCCGATCGGTTGCTGTTGCGCCGTGCCCGCCGAAGCCACCACGAGAAGATCAACGCGGACCACCTGCGCCTCAACGAACTGACGCGGGACGAGATCCAAATCATGACGGACGTTGCGGCGGCGGCGGACCACAAGCCGATCTTCCTGGATGCGATCGGTCAGTCTGGCGAATGGGTGGCGAAGAGCGTGGCTACGATGCTCGACGCGCTTCCGTCGATCGGGCTCGTGGTGCTGGACTACATCGGCGAGGCGGACTCAGAGAAGCTGAGCGAGGACCGGCGCAACGAACTCCGGAAGATGGGGCGCCTGCTCAGGCAGGCAGTGAAGAGCCGCAAGCGGTGCCTGATCATACTGAGCCAGATCACGACCGACGAGAAGAACCCGGACAAGTTCCCGCGGCGCAACCAGATCCGCGACTGCAAGGATCTCGTCAACGCCGCCGAGGTCGTGGCCATGCTTGGGATCGTGCAGGCGGACATCCTGGACAGCAAGGGCAATGTCAAGGTGCGCGCTGGTGAGCGGGCGTTGCTTTTGGACAAGGTGAAGAGGGGTCACACCGGTTTCGTTCCGCTCCACTGGGACGACGAGGCCGCGTGCTTCGTGGACGTCGAGGATCCGCGCCACTCGCCAGAGCAGCCGGGCGTCCCCTTCCGCGCCGGCTCCCGCACCACCTACGACGCCCCTCCCCCGCGCCCCTTCAACGAGACGGCGGAGCGGGACGACCACGACGGATTCGACGACGGCTTCTGCGGGTTACCGCCCGCGTGAGAGGAGAATAGGACATGAGCAGCGAAGCACGAGTAGAGGTAGTTCGGATCGGAGCGATCGAGCCGCATGGCAACGCGGACGCGCTCGGGATCGTGATGGTGCACGGCGGGTATCCAGTGTGCGTGCGGCTGGGCGACTGGCAACCTGGTTCGCTCGCTGCCTACCTGCCCGTCGATTCGGTGGTCGAGCTCGCGCGCCCGGAGTTCGCGTTTCTGGATCGACCGCGCATCAGGGCGAAGCGGCTCCGTGGCGTGTTCTCGATGGGACTGCTGGTTCCGGCGCCCGATGGCACACAGGAGGGCGATGACGTCACGGAGGCGCTCGGGGTCACGCATTGGGATCCGGAGGCGCAGCGCGGCGGAGTGCACAGTGGAGGCGAGGACGAGGCGGCTCCCGAGGGTTGGCTGTTTCCGACGTACACGGACATCGAGCCACTGCGCCGGCATCGAAACGTGCTGCAACCTGGGGAGCCCGTGCTGGTGACCGAGAAGCTGCACGGCTGCAACGCGCGATACGCCTGGGATGGCGAGCGGCTCTGGGTCGGATCGCACAACCGGATCAAGCGCGATAACGACAACAACACGTGGTGGACGGTGGCGAGGCTGTGCGAGATCGAGCAGCGGCTGCGCGGGTTCCCGAAGCGCGTGTTCTTCGGCGAGGTGTTCGGCAAGGTCCAGGATCTCCACTACGGCATCGCGGGCGTCGACCTCCGAATCTTCGACGTGTTCGACGGCACGACCGGGCGCTACCTCGACGACGAGCCGGCGCGCGCGACTGCCGCGTCGTGCGGCCTGCCGTGGGTGCCGATCCTGTACCAAGGGCCATGGGACCCGGAGCGAATCGCTGAATGGTCGGAGGGACCCAGCGCGCTCGCCGGGCATGTGCGCGAGGGGTTCGTCGTGAAGCCGACACACGAGCGAGTCGAGCACATGGGCCGCGTCATCCTCAAGATGCACGGCGATGGATACCTGACGCGCAAGGAACGGATCTGAGGAGGACGACATGGCAACGAAACGCAAGGCACCAAAGACGACCGAGTTCACCGCACCCAAGACCGTCACGTTCGCCGGCCACCGCTGGAAGCGCACGGACGCCTCCTCGTGGCGGGAGGTCTACGTCCGGAATGGCTGGGAGTTGGAGGTCACCAACGACGAGGACGAGGATGGCCCGCACGACTTCAGAGCGAAGCTGCAGAACGACGTGAGACTCGGAGACGGGCACGAACCTGGGTTCGAGGCCTCGGTCGATCACTGCGCCAGCCAAGCGGAATCCCTCCTGGCACTCGAGCGGCTGATCGGCGATGCGTGCGGGAGGGTCGGATGATGGGCGATGTATTGGTAGCAATCGCTGTTAGCGCATTGTCCGCGATCATCGGCATGGGGATCGGAGGAGCCATTTCCAGATCATGGAGCGAGCCAACCATTGCGGACCAGCGATCATGCGGTACCGACCGGGCCTCATATGCGTGGGGTCAGGGTGGAAAGCGACTGGTAGTGTGCGAGCGACCTAGCGGGTTGGTGGTCAGGGAGGTTGAGCCGTGAAGAAGCAAACCTGGGCAGTGCTGACAACGGAGTTGTGGGAGGAGGTGACTGCCGAGAGCTGCACGCTGCACAACGGCGCGCTCGTGTTCACCAACGACACCGGGAGTTCGACCTTGCTCGGTGACGACGTCGTGATCGCATTCGCGGCCGGTGAGTGGAAGCGGCTGATGAGTGTGAGCGATCCGGAGGTGACCCCATGAGTTCAGTCGAAGAACGCGGCGCGTGTATTGACGCGCTTCATCAGTGGACCCGCGGCGAGTTGGCGTCTCCGCACGAGCGTCGACGAATCGTGATCGTGCCAGGTAGCGTGTGGGCAGAGATGCACCCTCCATCATGCGAGGATGACGATGTATGGAATTCTGTCTGCTACGGGCGCGACGTGGTGGAACTATGCCGGCGCATGTCGGAGAAGGATCTGCTGTGACCGCCCCGCCTCGCGTCTGGGTTGTGGTCGATCACGATGGTGTGCCGGACCTCGTTCGCCGCCACGCGACCGAGCCCTATCACCCGCAGGACGTCGCGGTGTTCGAGAGCCATGGGCACCGCGTGGTCGAGTACGTTCTGCCGCCGCGGTGGATACCGGTGGGGGAGAGGCTGCCGGAACGTGGAGATGTGGTCATCGGATACGCTCCGTGCCACGGAAATCCGTGGGTAGGCGAGGCGTTCAGGTCTGGAGAGAGATTGCTGGACGCGCTCGGACGCGATCTAGGCATCACCCACTGGCAGCCACTACCTGAACCACCGGAGGCGCTATGACCCGCTCGCTGTTCGTGGTGGTGATGCGGGACACGATCGACGTGGAGGATGACTCGCAGCCGGGGGCATTCGACACACGCGAGCAGGCCAAGCGTAGCGCGTATCCGGGAGACACGATCGTCGAGTACGTGCCGCGGGTCAGGTGCGCGGAGTGCGAGCACTCGGTCCCCTATTGCGGCTCCGATCGGAGCTACTGCAACCCTAGGCACGAGGTGAACCCTTCCGACTGGTTCTGCGCCGACTACGAACCGCGTGCCACCGCCGTCCCGCCTCCCTGCCCGCCTGAGCGCTCGGAGGCTCCCGGCACGCCCGCTGCCACGTCCGGGAGCGAAACGGCGTCTGAGGGGCAGCCGGGGGGCACGGCGGGCTATGACATCGGAGACAGGGGGGGCCGTGGGCACTGAGGAGAATGGGAGGAGAGCCATGACGAAGACCAACCGAGAACCGACACCGACAACTCTCAAGTGGCTGGGCCGCAAGTGGCGGAACGTGGAGTCTGAAACCGCCGCAGACGGGGAGCTGTACCGAGCCGTTTGGGAGCGCGGACTTGACAGGCTCGAGGCATGGCTCGACCACGACAGCAAGTGGTCGGCCACGCTTCACGTCGAGTCCGGGATGGATGCGTGGGCTGACCTGAAGGCGGGGCGGATCGCCACGTTCAACGGCGTCCTGGCGGCGCTGGCGCGATGCGTGCGACGGGTTGGGAAGGTGGAGGTGAGGACGTGAACGCCACTCCACCGACCATCTTGGATCACTGGCGCGACGCCCGCGTTGACCCGCCCGCGCACGGCTCCCGAGTGCTGGTGCTGGACGGTGACGGGGTCCGATCGCTGACCTGGACGGACCGTTCAGCGGTGCGCTGGACGTGGTGGCTACCCAGGGAGGTGCTGCCGTGACCCCCATCCAGCTCCGCCTCTTCCCGATGCGGTCCGCGCTGATTCACGTGCCGAACACGATCACACGGAGGCGCCGTCCGTTCACCGCGCGGAGGCGCCCCCGTCGCGTGACCCGCGCGGAGATGCGGGAGTTGCACGTGCTGATCGCAGCAGTGTGGAACAGGACCGCGGCCGGCGAGTGCGAGGGCAGGCGTTGCGCCGACGGGATCGCGATGACGATGTTGTGGGGAGGAGGAGACGCGGAATGACCGACGTGAGCAACGTGACGTGGGAAGAGCCGAAACCGGCGGTGGCTGCCAAGCTAGCGCTGCACGCGCTACCGGAGGACCCCGGTGCCACGCTTCCAAGTTGGATGGGTAGCCGCGCCACTATCCCGCAAGTGGTGGCATGGATCCGCGCGTTGCCGGAGGGGGCGGCCTCGGAGTTCTGGAGCCTGGCGAACGATCTGCCTCCCGGTCCATGGTCGTGGCTAGCGGCCGCACACGCTCGGACTCCTGCCGAAAGGCTAGTGGCTCATGTCAAGGCCCAGCCAGAGGAAGTGAGGCTCGCGGTTCTGAACGGTGCGTTCGGCGGATCGCAGACCGCTGCCATCGTTGCGGAAGAGCGCGCCGTTCTCCGCAAACGTGCCGAGGATGCGGAGCGGATCGCACGGGAAACGGAAGAACTTCGGTGCTCTGCGCACCTAGCATACCAGACGGAGATGGACCGTCTACAGAGACGGATCATCGTTTCCGAGGATGAGACGACCAGGCAGGAGCGGCGAGCGGCGGAGCTAGAGGGGAAACTCCTCGAACTCGAGAGCCGAAGCAAGCAGGCCGTCTGCGAGTGCGCGTCGGGAGTCGCGGAAGCCGTCGTCAAGGCGCTGGACAACCCGCGCGCGAAGGGCCCGGTGTGCCAGCTCGACGAGATGGCGGAGAAGCTGCGGGTGGCGGAGGAGAGAGTCAGAGTGCTCAGGGACCAAGTCAGAGATCTTGGGGATGCGTTGATTGCTCGTGGAGAACAGTTCGCGTCTGCCAGCGGCGCAAGCGACAAGTGGTTCAAATCGTACCAGGTGGCGGCGAGGGATTGCGGGCTGGAGAGGAAGCGAGCGGAGGAAGCGGAGGGCAGGCTCAGGTGCTCGGAGGCAGCGCACACGATCGCCGGACTCCGCGCCGATAACGACCTGGCCAACGGACGGGTCGCCAGACTGGAGGCGGCGCTGGCGCAGCAGACGGAGCGAGTCGAGGCGGCGAAGCGGGAATTGGGGAGGGAGGGGTGACGGTACCAACGGGCGCGGCGATGGAGCACCGTCCGTCGATGCCGAATCCGTGGCCACCGCCTCCCCCGCCGCGAGCGCGCTGCCCGTTCTGCGGACACGACGTCGAGGGCAGTCAAGGCGGAGTCCAGTGCGCAGAAGTGGCGTCTGGCGGCCATTCTGAACTTCGCGCTGCTGGTGCTGGTAGTCGTGTCGAAACACTGCGGTGGGCCATGACCGACGACGACCTTCTCTACCTCCTGCCACCGTTAAGGTTCCCGCCGCTTCCCGTGCCGCCGCCCCGCCCGCCGGTGCTCCAGGAGATCTGTTTCCAGTTGCTGGAACCGGGTGAGTGGGAGGAGTGGCCGACGTGGGATCCGTGCCCTTGCTGTGGCTGCCCGGGGCACGGGCGGCCATGACCTTCCGCCCCCCGCGCATCCGCTATCGGAAGCCAGCGAAGGCCGCTAGCGGCGCCGCACCCGAGCCCACCCGCTCAGAGTACGACCTGCCCGGCCGCGGGACGATCGTGTTCAGTTCTGCGCAGTGGCCGCCGTTCATCGCGATCCGGCAGGACGGGGTGCGACTGGGTGCGCGGCGGAGCTACGGGGAGGCGGAGGAGTTGCTGGAACAGGAGATGTCGGGCAGTGACGTGGTTGCGAGGAGGGCGGCGGAGTGAGCAGGTTGAGAGCGAGGAGGACAGCGTGAAGGAACAGAAGGGCCCCGCAGCGGGCCGACGAGCGGAGAGCAATAATGGGCCTACTCCGGGGCCCGGATGCGAGGGCAAGTCCGCTCGCAAACGGGGCGGTTCGTCCGCCTCGGTCTTCTCGGGTCCGAAGGATTCCGAGAGCTCTGCATTCCGCCGTTCGTCGGTCCACTGCGAGGTTCCTCTGATCACCAAGGCGCTTCGGGTGGAGATCGTGGCGCCGATAGGGCGCACGTGGGACGAGCTTGGCACCGAGCTTCGTCGCTACCGGTCGGCGATGCACCACATCTACAACGGTACGCTGCTGAACGTGCTGCTCGAGCAGCACTCGGGGAAGGAACTGTTCGACCTAGACGGGAAGGCTCGCGCCTACCAGATGGCTAGGCAGGTAGCGAAAGCGAACGGGATTGAATGCCACGCCGGTATGATGTCGGATGTGGCTCGCGAGGTGGAGCGAAAGCTGAAGAAGTGGACGAAGGACGGCAAGCGGACGCGAATCCCATCTTACAAGCTAGGAGCGCCCATCCCTAACCGAGCTAACGAGTCAGGAGTCATCGCGGACGCGCACGGGGTGACCCTGAAGATCGCGCTCGGATCCAACAAGGATGGCGGAGCGGACGTGATCGAATACTGGTTCGCGCGCCTGGCGCCGTCGAAGGGTAGCCACTGGGCGAAGCTTCGGGAGATTGCAGATGGTTCGGTCAAGCGCGGTGCGCTCAAGATCGTGTACGACGAGCGTAGGCGGAAGTGGTACGCGATCATCGCCTACTCGGAGCCGGAGCCGGCACCCACCAAGCTCAACGCGGCGAACGTCCTCGTTGTGCACCGTGGTCAGCACAACTGGCTGACGGCCATGAGCAGCACCGGTAAGTTCCGATACCTGGACCGCGGGAACAAGTACCTAGCGATGCGGCGGTCGCTCGAGGCGCGGCGTCGGCAGTTGAAGGGAATCGTCGAGTCGGAGCGCGGAAGCGGCGCGAAGGGGCACGGGAGAGATCGACGTTTCGCGACCTACGAGCGACTCGGCGACTACCTGGCGCGCTTCAATCACACGAAGTGTCAACAACTCGCCGCCGCGGTGGCGAAACTCTGCCGCGAGTGGGGGTGCGGCCGGGTATTCATCGAGGACCATGGCGGCATTCAGCCGAGCGACGATCGCAACGTTCGGAGGTTCGTGGACCGATTCCCGCTCGCCGAGTTGAAGACGGCGGTGGCGTGGGCGCTGCGGAAGGATGGGATCCCGCTGGACGAGGTGTCGTCCGAGTACATCAGCACCGAATGCCCGCGGTGCTGCAACGTGCACGACGGTCAGCACAACACCCGTACCGGGGTGTTCCACTGCCAAGCTTGCGGGTACGAGCGCCCGGCCGACTTCGTGGCGGTGCTGCACATGCTGCGCAGGTCAGGCGCCAACATGAGCGCGTGGGACAAGCTGTTCGGAATCGAGACGGGGTTCGCAAGCCCGGAGGCGAGAGGCGAAGTGGTGCGTGAGGCAGATCAGCAGAAACAAGGCCCCGCCGGGGAGCCGGGCAGAACCAAGAAAGGAGGCGCTCGCAAAGCGTCGCGTAACCCATCGAAATCGCGCCGAGCCTCGGAGGGCAGGTGCGATGCGTGAGGAAAGGAATGCAGAGCGGAGGTCGTTGTCATCTTCCTGATTCTCCGTTGGGTTGTGACGGTGCGATGCGTGAGGAAAGGAATGCAGAGCGGAGGAGCTCCGACCCGTCCACGTAGTTCGTGGTCGAGCCGTGGTGCGATGCGTGAGGAAAGGAATGCAGAGCGCGATGCGTGAGGAAAGGAACCAAATGTCCAAGAAGCAGAAGAGCAACGAAGAGAAACTGAACGAGATCGTCACCGAGGCCCGCTCACTGCGGCAGAGCAAGGAGGAGGCGGACGCGCGATTCCTCCTCTACCTGCGGCGGGTCGAGGCAGAGCAGATGTCGCTGCTGGAGGCGTGCGGGATCGGAACGTTCGCCCAGTTCCTCAAGTCGCACGACCTGTGTGACGTGGCCCGCTTCGAGAACTTCAAGAAGGGCGTCGGACTGGTCGGCGAGGAGGAAGCGGAGCGGCTGGGGGCGAACCCCGTCATAGCGCTGGCGAACACTAGGGATCGCGATCGGGTTCCGGCGTTCGTGCGGGCGGTCGACGCCTTCTCGGATGCGCGCGGAGGAGTGCGACCCTCGCTGCAAGCATCGCAGCGGTTGCTCCGACAGGTGGATCCACGACAAGAGGTTCCGCGAGACGTCGGGCGCCTCACCGAGATCGACAGGCTAACCCGCGAGAACGCCCAGCTCAGGACCCAGGTGGCGCGGCTGACGCGCGAGAACGCGAAGCTCAAGAAGGAGTTGGAGAAGAAGGCGGCGTAGCGCTGACGAACGAACGCCCCCGGGGTGGTGACCCGGAGGCGTGGTGCCGGTTCGACGACGACGGCAGAAGGAATCTGTATCATGGCGCGAGCCAAGTCAAGGGCGAGGACCTGATGAGAGCAACCCGACCTCGTCTCGACAAGCCGGACATCAAGGACCTGATCGCCTACTTCTGCGGCCGCACCTTCGACCGTCTGTCCGCCTCCGATCTCGGTCCCATGCTTGACCGCATGGCGCGCTACGGGCGTTCGCGTCGGTGTCCGGTCTGCGGCGGAGTCGGGCGACTCGACGGGTCCGAGCGGATGCGCACCAAGAGCGACGAGGCGCAGGCGCTCGACTGCACGCACCGCGCCCACGTGGTCGCCGACATGAAGGACCTGCGAGTCCGCGCGAAACGGATCCCGCACCTGGTGGCCTACCGGGTGCTGATGGATCGGGCATCCGTCGCCCGCGACCGTTGGACCGCGTATCGAGAGGCAGAGGCGTACCGGCTCGAGCACGCGAACCGAATCGCCGATGAGGCCGTGGTAGAGGCGCGGGCACTCGGCGACGAGGAACTGGACGCGCTCCGGGTCGAGATCGCGAACCTGTCCCGCGACTCGAAGGCAGTCGTCACTGAGTGGTGCGGGGCCTGCCACGGGCGCGGCTGGATCCCGTCGCCACTCGAACGGCTGCGGCCACTCGACGCGAACATTACTGGTTCCAGCAAGCACGGCAGCACTGGGATCGGGATGGGGGAGTCGGAGGCCGAGCAGATCGGGCGAGTCGATTCGCGACTGCTCCGGATTCGCAGCGGCAGCGATCGCGGTTACCTCCGAGTCGCCGTCCTCTCTCGACTCTACGGACCCGGCGCCTGCGGGGTCGCGGGACTGCTGGCGCTGACGACCACCGGGAAACGACTCGTCAATCAGCACGCCAAGGAGTATTCGGACGCGCCGAGTCCGGATGCCGTGCTCGACCGAGTCCGGGAGCGGCAGCAGAACAACCCCGACATCCGGACCGGCTCCCTGCTGACCGACGCTCGGCACGAGGCCGAGGATCTGCGGGACGAGTCCGTCGAGGCGTGGCTGGCCGAAGTCGGACCCAGGAAGGCGCGGCGCGACGGACCAGCGCCCAGGAGAGCCCGCATCAAGGCGCCGCCCGATGCCGAGAAGGAGGTACTGCTCGCTGAGATCATCGGACTCTCGCGGGTGGCCATGGACTCCAGCGAGGAGCTTCGCGAGAAGGTCAGACTGGCGCTGGGGGGGTGCTGATGGCCGAGCAACTGATGACCCTGCCCGAAGCGGCGCGGATGCTGAAGCTGGGGCCATTCGGTTGCCAAAAGCTCAAGAGGATCCTCCTCGCCGCCGAACGAAGGGTGGGTCGTCGCATCGGGGTGCGGACGGGGGAGAAGCGGCTCCGGTGGCGGGTGACGCTGGCACAACTGCACCGATACGCTCCGGGTCTATTCGACGAGGACACGGAACGCGACGACTTGCGGAAAGCGATCTCCGCCCACCTGCGGGACGTCGATCGCAAGGCCGAGGAGGTAGCTCGAGAAGTGGTGCAGGAGGAGCTCGTCGGAATACGGTCGGAGATGGCAGCCGGCGATCGCCTGGTCCTGGTGTCGGTTTCGGAGGTCGCGGCAGGGGTAGGGAAGCTCGCCAGGCGCATCGCCATGCTGGAGGTCCGTTTTGCCGAAGGAAGCGATCTGAAACCGGCCGGCGATTAGAGCGCATTAGAGCGCATTAGAGTGGGGGTTGCCGCGGATCCTAATAGGGGTCCCGATCGTGCGCCCGCGGAGCTCCGAGAGAACGCTCCCAGCGCGAGGACGAACCCCGGAGCGCATCCGGCACGGCGACACCGCCGAGGGTGATCACGAGATCGCTCCCGATCGCGCTGGCCCCAGCAGGAAAGCTGGCGGATCAGGTGATCACGCCGCCCGACGCCCAGCCGCTGGCAGTCCCGCCAGGACGCCGAGCAGGGCGGAGACGGTCGCGAGATCTCCAACCGACTCGGCATCAAGGAGCGCGGACTCCAGGACGCACAGCGGGTCGGATTCGCGATCGAACTCGGGGTCAGCAGCCGGCTCGGTCGCGGAAGGGTAGGCACCGCGCTGCCGTTGTGGACAGGTCAGACGCTTCACGCCGGGCGCGCGAGACGCGGCCGCCCACCGCAGCTCTTCAGCCGCGTGGTCTAGGCCTTGCGATTCGAGGTCGCGGGCCCACCGGAGCAGGTCCTGGGGTGTCATGGCGCACAGGGGGAGTGTGAGGCCGGACGGTCGGAGAGTCAAGGACGTGGCGATCCGGATAGGCCAGTGGCTACACTGTGCGGGTGACGCTGACGGTCCGGTGTAGGTGCTTGGGGTGCGGAGGGGCGAGGCACAGAGCCGTCACCAGGGGTGGCCGGGTGCTGCTAACCGACGGGTCGCCACCGGGGGCCAGGTACGTGGTCGAGGCGGTTGAGGCGTGCGAGTGCGGTGAGAGGCGGGTGAAGGTTGGGACGGTCAAGCAAGGTCAGCGGATCAAAGCTGGCGAAAGATCGTCAAGCCGCCCTACTGGCGCTCGCTGACAGCATCGGCGACGCCAAGGCGGCCGCGAAGTTCGGCATCAAAAGCCGAGCCACCGTCGGAAACTACCGGCGGGCCTTGGCCCACGATGATCAGCTCCGCGAACTCTACGAGGCGGCGCGGGCGCGACAGGATGCCATCGACGATCGGGTCGTCGAGGCGGAGGCCGAAGCCGTCCGTGCAGTGTGGGCTGCGGTGAAGCGGTCCGCCGACATGCTCGGACGGGAAAATCACCCGGCGAGCCCCCAGTATCTCGAGGCGCTCGCCAAGCTCGTCGAAGCCGCCGGCAAGAACTCCGACAACCGCGCCGAGCTCGAGATGAGCCGAAAGATGCTCGAGGGATCCGGTGGGAAACGTCGCACAGAGACTCCAGAGAATCCAGCGATGGGCGGAGTTGTCCCGCAAGTTCGCCCCGGTTCAGGAGGAGTCGCAGAGCAGCCAGTCCACTGATCTCGCCTCCCTACCGCTGCTCGAGTTCATCCCGGCGGCTTCCCCCTATCTGACATCGCCGACGTGGCTTCGCCCATACGCCGAGCAACTCGACGCCACGCTAGGACGTTCCGTCGAACTCGTATTCGCGGCTCCTCCGCAGCACAGCAAGACCGAGACGACCAAGCACGCACTCGCCAAGTGGATGCTGCTGACGCCGGGCGGCCGCTACTACTACGTCACCTACTCGCAACGCCGATCCGATTCGGTCGCCAAGGACTTCCGGATCCTGGCCGATCACCTGGGCCTGAAACCAGACGGCAGGACCGACGAGTGGACGAGCGGACTGAACGGAAGCCGTATCAAGTTCACGTCGATTGACGGCGGCATCACCGGAGACCCGCTTCCGGAGAATGGCGTCTGCGTGATCGACGACCCAATCAAGGGTCGTCAGGAGGCGTTCAGCCGAGCTCACCGGGAATCGATCTGGGGCGTTCTCTACGGAACGATCCTCACGCGCCGGCATCCTGGCTCGTCGATCATCTGTATGGCCACCAGGTGGGCTGAGGATGATCCGAGCGGTAGGCTGGTGAGCGAGTGGGGGTTCCGGTACACGAACCTCCAGGCCATCTGCGAGGACGCGGAAACGGACCCGTGCGGAAGGCGGGTCGGCGAGGCGCTGTGGCCAGAGGAACGGCCGCTATCCTTCCTTGAGCAGATGCGTGAGCGCGACCCCTGGGGGTTCGCGGCAATGTATCAGGGTAGCCCGCGCCCCCGCGGAGGCGAGGTGTTCAGCGGCAACCCGCCGCGGTTCATTCACCTACCCACCTCCCCGTGGCGCACCGCCTACGGAGTCGACCTGGCCTACACGGCGAAGACGCAGGCGGATCGCTCGGTCTGCCTGCGTGGGCAGTTGTTCGACGGAACCATCTACCTGACGGCGTGCCGAATCGCGCAAGTCGCCGCGCCCGAGTTCACGCTGACCCTCAAGGCGATGAGCTCCGAGATGTCGGGTCCGCTGCGCTGGTACGCGAGCGGAACCGAGAAGGGATCGGCGCAGTTCATCGCCCAACGGGTTCCTGGGTTCAAGGTGCTGACGGCGACTGGCGACAAGTTCGTTAGAGCAACTCCAGCGTCCGCTGCTTGGAACGCCGGGAACATCGCGCTGCCGGCAGAGAACTCGCCACTATATGGATCGTGGGTCGATCAGGTGATCGACGAAGTATGCTCATTCACCGGGGTGGCGGATTCGAGGGACGACATCGTCGACGCGCTGGCGGCTTGCCACGATGAGCTTCTTTCCGGGGCCGCCTCCGACAGCGAATCCATCTCCGCTGGCTCCTACCGCTTCGGGCACGGGCGCGCGCGTGACGCATTCGAGGACGACTGATGGCTACCGACTACCGCGAGCCAGAGGTACGGTCGATCCTCGACTGGGATCCGTCCGACACTTCGGGAGCCGAGAGTCTCGCCGACTCCGGTGACATGTCGAGCGTCGGTGACCTATGCGAGAGGATCACGGCCGACGACCGAGCATCCGGAGTGCTGCTACAGCGCACCGCGATTCAACGCCTTCCAATCAACTTCGAGGGCGGAGACGACCGGGCAATCGAGCGGCTCCGCGACGAAGGCGACTTCTGGCGGATCTGCCCGGGAACACAACTGGCGCTGCTACACCGATGGTACGCGCTGCTGGGAATTGCCCCGGGGCGTCTCCGTTGGGTGGACGAGCGCGGCAAGCCTCTCATGCGAGACGGGCTCCATGCCCCGGTCGTAGAGGCGTGGTCATCGTCCCGGCACCTGTCGTTGGCCGTGGATGGAGGATGGAATACCCAACTCTACTCCGGTGAGTTGGTCAAGATCACCCCGGGGACTGACGGGTGGTTGCTGTTCGCGCAGGCTGGCTCTCGACCGTGGGCGCAGGGATCATGGCGCGCGTGCCGACTGTGGTGGCTGCTAAAGACCTACGCGATCCAGGACTGGGCGCGATACTCGGAGCGCCACGGGCAGGGAACGTGGGTCGTTAAGCCTGGTGAATCCACCGACCTGAAGGACAAGGCTGCCAGAAAGGCGCTCGCGACCGAGTTCAAGGCACTCGGACGCGACCCGGTTTTCATAACGCGACCCGGTTGGGACGTAAACCTCGTCGAGGCCACGGCCAACAATTTCGTCACCTTCAAGCAGCAGGTTCAGGAGGCCAACGCCGGACTCGCAATCGCGATCCTTGGGCAGAACCTCTCCAGTGAGGTGAAGGGCGGAAGCTACGCCGCGGCACAGGTACACGAGGCAGTCGCCGCGCATATCATTGCCTCCGACACCGACAACCTGAGCGACTTCGTTCACGATCAGATCCTGGTCCCCTGGGCAGTGGCGAACTGGGGCTCTGCCGACGCGGCTCCATGGCCCAAGTGGGACGTTACACCGCCGGCCGACACCGCCGGTCGCGTGAAGACCTGGGTGGATCTGGGCGCGGCGCTGACGACGTTCAAGACGCTCGGAGTCCCGGTTGATGTTACGTCAGCGTGCGAGGCCGCTGGCGTTCCGCTAGAAGCTGCCGAGGATGCTCCCAGTCTGGTAGACGATGAAGAGGACGCCGATACCGACGAGCCACCGAACCCGGAAGCCGAGCCAGAAGGCGAAGAACCAGACGAAGGGCTGCCGCCTGCCGCTAGCGCCCAAGCCTGCTGGCACCGGCACGAGCGTCCGTTGGCGCAGCGAGCCGGGGAACGCAACGGGCAGGAGTACGCTGACCGGGTAGCGCGATCTCTGGAACGGGCACTGGCCAAGGATCTACAGCCGCACATTGATGCCATCATGGAGATGGTCGGCGGCGCCACCGGACCCGAGGACTACCAGCGGGTGCTGTTTGCGCTTGAGGACTACTACCGCGAGAAGATGAGTCCGGCAGCGCTGTCCGAGAAGGTTCGCCGTGGACTCGTTACCTCGCAGGTTGGCGGCTGGGCTGCGGTACGCGAGGACGCGCCAGAACTGAAGTGAGGTGCTGACGCCGCACCGTCGAGTCTCCGATGGCCTACGCCGCAACCGCAGACGTTGACCGGTTCGAGGAGGCTATCGCCTGGTTCTCTGCTAGGTTTCCGCTAACGGCTGAGATCCTCGAGACGCTCGGCGTTTACGCTGGCGAGCGCGCGTGGACGATTGCCGCAGTCACGCAACTAGAGGCAGTTCTCAGCGCCCACGCCATCATCACGAACGCTATCGAGCGCGGTACCGTTCTCCGTGAGGTAGTAGAGCAACTGGGCGATGCGTTGAGTGAGTACCGATTCGGCCGCGCACGGCTCGAAACCATCGTCCTAACCAACACGCAAAGCGCGTACAACGCCGGGCGCTATCGGCAGCTCTCGGACCCGGACCTGATTGCACTCCGTCCGTATCGGCAGGTCGACGGCATCGGAGATGAGCGCCAGACCGAGTACTGCCGAGCGGTCAATGGCCTGACTCTTCCGGCGACGGACCCGTGGTGGGAGACGCACTGGTTCCCGGCGCACCACCGTTGCCGCACCACCGTGCGCTCGATTCGACAGCGCGAATACGACCGGGTGCCCGAGGAGCGCCGGCAGATCCCGATCGGGGTGGGGCCTGCCGAAGGATTCGGACTCGCGCCCGACGTAGGAGCGGCGTGGCAACCAGATCCTACGCGATATCCGCCAGCGCTGTGGACCTCGTTCGAGCAGCACCGATCCGCACACGTCACCGATCTGCTCCGCGAAGAAGCGTAGTCAGCACACGAAAGAGCCGCGAACTACCGCAGCAAGGCACCGCCATGGGCGCATTTTTCAACGAAGTCGGCGACGATATTCAGCAGTTCACTGCGTTTGGCGCTGACATCGATCTCGCCTCCGCAGCGATTTCTCCGATGGGCCCCACGCGCGGCCACGCCCGCGAGATCTACGTCGACAACGCTGGTGCGGGGACGCTGGCCGTAACTCTGACGGGCAGCGCCGGTACCGTTCGCACGCTGACGGTAGCGACTGGCGATCGTCTCCAGGGGAAGTTCCTGGAGATCAATATCGGCACGACTGTCACCCGTATCACGGTGACCTGGTAACCACCACATGGCACGCAAGCTACTCGCGTTTGCCGAGCGCCCGAGCGCGTCCGGAGTCCTGGAAATCGACTGCTACGACGTCGTTGGAGAGTCGTGGTCAGGCGACGGATTCAGCGCCAAGGGGCTGTTGGGGAAGCTGCGGGAAAGTACCCCGGCGGAGATCCACATCCGCGTCAACTCGATGGGCGGCGACGCCTTTGACGGAGTCGCAATCTACAACCTGTTGCGTGACCAGTCGGCGCGCGGGGTTCCGGTAAACATCGACGTTGACGGAATCGCCGCCAGCGCGGCCAGCATCATCGCGGCGGCTGGTGACACGGTGCGGATTGCATCCAACGCGCTCGTGATGATTCACGAGGCGTGGATGGTGACGCAGGGTCCAGCAGAAGACCACGATGCGTCGGCCGCCATGCTGCGGAAGCTTAATCAGCAGATGGCCGACACCTATGCCGAGTGCGCCACGCGCCACGGCAAGAAGACGACTCGAGACGATGCTCTGGCAGCCATGAAGGCCGAAACGTGGCTCGATGCTGCGGAGGCGGTCGAGTTCGGAATCGGCACGGAGACGTCGGAGCCAACGAAGGCGGCCGCGATGGCGGTTTCGTTGGCTGCTATTGAACATCCGCTAGCCATTCCGGCGGCCAGCAGGGCTTCTGTAGATCCCAATGCGGAAGCAGAAATGCTTACTGCGGAGCACGAACGCCAGCTATCCGAGCGCTCCTCCAAGCTACCCGTAGAGTCGCGCGCTGACTCGGCGTTGGGCGCCGCTGCGCCAACCACTAACCCGGTGGCCCCGCCACCTCAACCAACGGAGTCAAATCCAATGCTGAACAAGATCCTTGCGGCGCTTGGCGCCAAGGACGAGGCGGAGGCACTTGCCATCGCCGACAAGGTGCCGGGGCTCATCACCGGCGCTCAGGCCGCGATCGAAACCGCAGACTCGCTATGCAAGGCCACCGGCAAGCCGCTTTCCGAGGCGCTGGCCGTGGTCGAGGCATGGCGCTCTGGTGCCGAGCGGGTGCCCGCGCTCCAGGCGAAGATCGCGGAGCACGATGCCGCCGAGAAGGCCAGGGGCGAGGCTGCTGCCAAGGCCGAGTGCGAATCCCTGATCGACGGAGCTCTCGAGTCCGGGAAACTCACCGTTGCGCAGAAGGCATGGGCAGCCACGCAGACCGCGGATCAACTGCGCGCCTACCTCGAAGTCGCGACCGTTGCAATCCCAGGTGCCGGAAAGCCCCCAATCGGAGAGCCGGCACTTGCCGGTGCCGCATCGCTCACTGCCGAGGAGCGGCAAGTAGCCGCCAACCTCCACATTGCTCTCGACGAGTTCGCCAAGGCCAAGGCCGAGCGACTCAGCGCAACCCCCATCACCGACGACGAGTGATCGCCGCTGAAAGGACCGACTCATGACCGCTTTGGCTGAAAACCGCAACACCTCGCAGGATGGCACGCAGCCGACCTGTGGCTCCGTCGTTCTCGGTATTGCCGCGACGACTCACATCTTCGAAGGCTCACTGGTCGCTCGCAATGCGGCTGGCACCGCCGTTCCCGCCTCGGCGCTCAACACCTCCGTGGTAGTTGGCGTGGCCGACGCCGAGTACGACAACACGCTTGGGCTCGCCAATGCACTAAACGTCAAGGCGAAGTGCGGAGTCTTCTGGTTCGTCAACGGCGGTACGTCGATCACCGTCGCGAACATCGGTCAGCAGTGCTACGCGCTCGACGACCAGACGGTCCAGCTCACCAGCGGACCGGTCGCGACCCCGGGGACGCTACCAGTTGCCGGGAAGATCGTGCGAGTGGACGCGACGCTCGGCGTCGCCGTCCAGGTCGGCGACGTGGCGCCTGGAATCCTCTACATCTCGTCCACCGTCGACCATGCGGACGCCGACATCGCCTTGGTGGCGGTCGTCGCTACCCGAAACCTTTCGGGCCTGCTGCCGGTTGGAGCCTGCATTCTCGCCGTAGAGACGGACACGACCCAGGACTGGGACGACGGAGCCGCCGGCACGTTCAACTTCACGTTGGGCGACGGAACGACGGCAACTCTGTACGGAACTGACGTCGGCAACGTCGACGGCGGCACCACCCGCGTTCGGTACGTGGGTGTCGGAGCCTGCCGAGTGAAGACGTCCACGCGACTCGTCCTGACCGTCAACGGCTCGGCGAACCTCAGCACCCTCACCGGAGGCACGACGATCGTGCACGCCTGGTTCCTGCTCCCGTAAGGGCGGCGGACTGACGACTACGAAAGGGACCAATCATGGTTACCACTGCTGCTCTCGACGCCATCACCACTGGCTACAGCGTGAAGTTCCGCGACGGCCTGTCGCGGATCACAGGTTCTCTACCATGGCAACTGTTCGCGGACGAAGTCACGTCCGACGACGCAACCACCGTGTACCCGATCAAGGGGCACGCGGCCCGGATGCGCGAGTGGGTGGGAGAGCGTCTGTTGCGTCAGGCGCAAATCTACGGGTACACCCTCACGAACCGCAAGTTCGAGGACACCGTCCGCGTCAAGGTGACGGACATCGAAGACGACAAGTACGGCCTTTACAACTCGCAGATGACCGACCTCGGCGAGGCCGCGGCCCGACTCCCCATGGACGAGATCGCAGCCGCGATCTTGGCTGGCGACGCGACCGACTGCTACGACGGCGAATTCTACTTCGACACCGATCACCCACAGGATCCGTTCGGCAGCGTTACCACCACGTGGTCGAACGACCTTGCCACCACGGCGCTCACGGCGGCGAACGTGAACACGACCAGGACGGCCATGCGGCGCCTGGTGGACGAGTTCGGCAACGTCCTCGGGATCAGCCCCACCCACCTGATCGTGCCCGCTACGTTGCAGTTGACCGCCGAGGAAATCTGCGGCCCCAACAGCGTCATCACGGGCCGCGAGATCACGGCAGCCACGACCGCGAGCGCGATCAGCAACGCGCTCGCGGGGTCGCTCAAGGTGATCGTGCTCCCGGAGCTTGACGCTGACAGCACGACCGTTTGGTACATGGCGGACCTCGGGAAGATGGTCAAGCCACTGTTCTGGCAGTGGCGCGTGCGTCCGCAGTTCCAGCGGATCACCAGCCCCGACTCCGAGTACGTGCTCACGAACGACGCCTACGTGTTCGGAGCCCGGGCTCGTGGCGCGGCCGGCTACGCGCTGCCGCACCTCATGTTCCGCTGCGCGGCGTAATCGCGTGACGCACTTCGCGGGCGGCTCAGCCCGCAGAAAGGAGCCATTTGGCTATGGCAAGTGCAATCTCTGAGAGTCAGATCGTCGGGTTCGCCATCGAGGGAAAGCACACCAAGGACGAGGCGATTGCGATGGCGCAACGCCTCGGCCTGGACCACGTGATTGTTGCCAGGGCGCTGGGGGTCGATCTCCCACGAACTCGCGAGGAGGCGGAGGCCAAGGAGCCTCCGGCCTGGACGGTGACGGCACGCGGGATTCGCCCGAAGGGTCAGGGTACGCCGGACGGCAAGGAGTTCCCGTTCGTGTGGGCGGGAGGATTCCCGTGGACGGTGAAGCCGTCCGAATCCTCTACCTGCACCCTGACCGAGTCACAGATGCGTCGAGTCCGCGGCAAGGAAGCCAAGGGGAAGGTGATCGTACTGAAGGCGGAGAAGATCCGGCAGAACGAGGAACCGCCCAAGGCGCAACCGCAGGCCCAGCAGCAGCAGAACGCGCGTCGGTAGCCCATGTCCTACGCCACCACCGCGCAATTGGCTCAGCTCGGGATTCGAGCCGAAGCCATTACGGACATCTTGACGGCCACTCAACAGGCCGTTCTGGATGCCTGCACGGCGCGCGTGGACGACGCTCTGGAGGAGGGTGGGGTCTATACCCCGCCCCTCACCACGTGGCCCATGTCGGTCACGTTGTGCGTCTGCAAGCTGTCACAGTACGAGCTGATCGGAGCCGAGGGGTACAATCCAGACACCGGCACCGAGAAGGTTCTGCTCGAGCGGTACAAACAGGCGGAGTCGTGCCTGCAACGGTTGAGGGACGGCGGAGCACTGTCTGGTGTCATCGATTCCTCGACGAGTGACGACGACGCGGACGGGTCCGCCATGACGTCTGACACAGCACGTGGTTGGGGATCCGTCGAGGTAACGTCCACTGACGATGATTGGTGATCCGTGTCCGGAGGCATGACCGTAAGGGTCCGTGGAGAGGACAAGCTCGCCGAGTTGGCCCGACTCATGGGCGATCCTTCCCGCGTCTTGAGAGCGGCCGCCAAGGACTGTGCAGAGGAGACGCTCAACCTCATCAGCGCTGGGTTCAAGAGCGGACAGGACCCATACGGACACGCCTGGGGCGCACCGAACGACCTCCAGATCACCGGTCGTCTGCGGTCTTACGCATACAGCGATGTGGGTCCACGCGGCTACAACGTCCACAGCACGGACGAGAAGGCCATTTGGCACCACAATCCGCAGCCACGTCCGGAGTGGGGAGGCAAGTCGCTGCCAACCAGGCTTCAGATCCCGATCTCTGCCCTGGGGCTCCCGCGCAAATGGGCCCAGCAACTATCCGAGTCGGCCGAGGACGCTATCGCCAGCATGTACCGGGCATTTGTCAGGTGACGACTCATGGCCACCGTCACCAACACGTCGATCATCGTAGCGATCCACGTCACATTAGACGCGGCGCTGGTGGCAGCCGGTGGCACGGCGATCCCCTACGATATTGGGCACCGAGAACGCAGCAAAAATGCCCGTCCCGCCCACATCTATTGGGACGACTCCGGATCGGTTGGCGAGGTCGGGAAGGTCAGCAGCCGGAATCCAAAGCCCGAGGCGGTAGCCTACGACATCCACGGCTGGGAAGTCGTGATGTGGACGTCGGGTCGCGACGTCGCCGAGGCATTACTCCACGCATTCGTGGCGGCGGTTCGTAAGACCTACGGAGTTGAAGTCGCTCGAGCTGGGCGATACAGATGCAACCCGGAAGCGGCAGAATCCAAGGGGTTCGTGGTCAGGCTCGAGATGCAGATCGAGTTGCCGGTTGACGGGACGATCAACGGGACTGCGTTCGTCAAGGCGTTTGGGGACGAGGGGCTGATCCTTCCGTCCGAAGAAGTGATCATCACCAGCATCACTCCCGACGGATTCGGGTGGTCTGGTGGTTTTGATGCGGGATTCTCCTGATGTCCGGCGAAACACTACGCACCGAAGCCTACGTACTCGGAACTCTGCTCGCCGATAACACGTTTGGCGCGATCTCTCCGCTGGATTTGCGTGACTCCCTGTATTCGATCTGGCACGGGTACCAGTTGCAGTTGACGGCTCCGGCAGCCGAGCCCGCGAACGTCGCCGGCACGATCTACTGGTTCGACGGGCAGCTCAACATCTGCACCGGGGTCGATGGTGTTGTCGGCCAGCCGATGACCGAGCAGTGGACGGATCTCAGCCGCAACGACACCGGAGCTCCAATCTCGAATGGGCAGGCCTGCTACATCTCGGGGGCCGTCGGTAGCCACACGACCGCGGGCCTGGCCAGCAACGTCGACGACACGTCGCAGAAGACGATCGGGCTCGCGACCCAGGACATCGCGATCAACGCATCGGGCTACATCACGATTCACGGCCTAGTCCATGATCTCGACACGAGCGCATGGGCAGAGGGCACGACACTCTACCTCGGAGCAACTCCGGGCAGCCTGACATCGACCAAGCCCAGCGGGGCCAAACGAGTAGTCGAGATCGGGGTCGTCACCGTCCAGTCGGCTACGGTAGGCGTCATCTGCGTGATGATCCACCCGCGGCGCCCGGTCGCGATGCTGTTCGGCCTGACCGAGCGCACGATCACGGCGCCGGCGGCCACCTACAAGGCGCTCGATCTCGATGTGTTGTCGGACACGAGCCGGATCTTCTTCGACAAGGCGCTGTTCCCGGGCACCTGCGAGGTATTCATGCTCGTGAAGAGCACGGCCGGTAACCCCGTGTCGTTTCAGTTGTGGGACGAGACGGCGGGCGCGGCCGTGGTGCACGACGCCATCACCACGAGCAGCACCGCGTTTGAGCTCAAGGCTACTGGCCTGCTGACGCTATTGGCAGGACTCCGCGAGTACAGCATCCGCGCCAAGTACGACGCGGGCGCCGATACGCCGAAGCTCGGCTACGCGGTGATGTCGGTTCGCTAACGCTGCGTCTTCTCCTCTCGCAGCCTGGGGTTTCCCGGCCTTCCCCGCGGTCCTCCCCGCCGTGAAAAAAAGGCCGCCTCTACGCGCGCCATGACGCGCCCTGACCCACGGAGCACATGCAATGACGCTGCCGTATCTCTCGACTACCATCCGCGATCCTGGCCTCGCCAAGACCAGTCCGACGAGCGCCATTGCACTCGTCATGGGCATCACGAATTCTGGAACCGCCGCCACGGTCGGGTCATACAACTCGATTTCAGACCTCGTCACTGCCTATGGGTACGGGCCCGCCGTCGAGGCCGCGGCAGCGGTTCTGAACTTCGGCGGTGGTCCGGTGCGGTTCGTCAAGATCGCGCAATCTGCGGCCGGCGCGATGGTCACGAGCCCGATGACGAAGTCTGGTTCTGGACCTGATATCACCAACAATGTCTCGGTTCCGCTCGACGCTTACGAGGTGCAGATCACGATCACGGTAGGCGGGGCGATCGGAACGTCTCGCATGACCTACTCGCTTGACGGAGGGCGAACTGTCTCTCCGCCGGTAGCGACTGCTGCAACGTATACGATCGCTAATAGCGGCGTCTTGTTCACAATGGCGGTCGGCACCTACGTTGTCGGGGACGTCTACACCACTACGACTACGAACCCGGTCTACACTGGGACTGAACTCGCGGCGGCGTTCACGGCGTTGAACACCACGGTGTCTCAGCTCTCCTGGGACTTCGGGATCCTGGCAGGTAGGCACGCGACGGCGACTGCCGCCAACACCATCATGGCCGCGCTAACGACCGGGCGCGGGGCCCTTCCGGAGCCGGCGAAGAACCGCCCGTGGATGATGGATGCGGGAGCCGACAACGTAGCAACGACGCTCTCCACGCTCACCGCCACCGACCGCTGGGTTTCGCCATGCTACTCGTGGATCACGATGGCAAGCTCCTGCCCGGTCGTCGGGCGCGCGATGCCGAAGCTACCGACCTACGTGCAGGAAGCCATCAAGGCGGCGACCGAGAAGATCTCAACCCACTTCGGGCGCGTCGCCAGCGGTCCGCTGACGGCATCGGCCGGCTGGAGCACCCAGTATGGAGTGCCGGTTGGCCATGACGAGTACTTCACTCCCGGGTTGGACGACTCGGGTATCACGACGACGCGCACGGTCCCCGGTTCCACCGGATACTACCTGAGTGGCGGGCGCATGAAGTCGGCTCTCGGAAGCGACTTCACCGACTGGCACCACGCTCGGATCTTCGCCGAGGCTCACCGGGTAATCCACGCGCAGGAACTCCTGGCGCTCAACCGCAGTTGGGCCGTCAAGAGCAACGGCACGTTGGTCGAGGACGAGGCGGCGGCGTTCGAGGCAGTCGTCAACGCGCAGATCAAGGCGATCATGCACACGCCCAACGCCGAGGGGACGATCGGCCACGTCTCGATCGATGGCGAGGACCCGGGTTATTACTACCGGCTGAGCCGCACACAGAACGTCTTGGCGACGTCGCAGATCGTCACCGAGTGGGGTCTGAGGCCGCGCGGATACTCCAAGTACATCACCACCACGGGCGGATTCACGGCCGTCACGACGCCGGCTGCTACCGCCACCGAAACTGAAACCGAGTGAGTCGGAGGACTGATACATGGCTGAAATCAGCGAGCGAACCTACGACTTCACCGACATCCGGGCTCGGGTAGGGACCACGAACATCACGATCCTGGCGATCTCGTACAAGCTCAACCGCGAGATTGGCAAGGGTCGCGACAACAGCCCGAAGAAGAAGTACCGGACGCGCGGCTACATCGATCCTGACGGATCGATCCGCATCCACCTGCACGACTTGGACGCTTTCATCGACGCCCTGAAGGCGGTGTCGCCAACCGGGGCCCCAGGAGACGCCACGTTCGAGGTGTCGGCCACCTACGGGACTGACGACCAACCGACTCGGACGGACACGTTCGAGCGCTGCATCCTGATGGACATCGACGTTTCTCACGAAGCCGGTAGCGACGGACTCGAGGCGACGTTGCCGATCGACATCGGGGACATCATCTACAACGGAACGCGCTTCTTCAACGACGCGGCGCAGTGACCGCGTGAACAGCAACGGGGAGAGCCATGAAGGAACTGAACAAGCTGGAGTTGGAAGAAATCGAAGCCAAGCAAGGCGGGCTCGACATCGCACACATCAAGGTGCGGGGCCTCGGGTCGGTCGTGGTCGTTCCGCCGACGCGCGGGGACCTGACGCGGTTCCAGCGTAAGGCCCGGGGGGTCAAGGGCAAGGACGGAGATCTTCCGTCCGCGCTCGAGGAACTGGCGCGCTGCTGCGTCGTCTACCCGACGGTGCCGGAACTCGAGGCGGAGATCGAAGCCAAGCGCAAGCACGGGACGTGGTTGGCGATCGGCAACGCGGCGATTGAGCTCTCTGGAGCAGGCGCCGAGGAGGTGCTGGGAAACTAACGCGGGGGCGGCAAGACCTCGTCTATGCAGCCGACTGCATGTACGCCGCCCGGTGCGGGAGTGACGAGGAAGTGGTGAGACGCGGTGGCGACCCCGAGGCCGCGTGGACTGGGTGCCTGCTAGAGGCTGACTTCCAGGATCACGTGCGGGCGCTGGTGCGGAGTTTCGCGAAGGCGGTCCCGCCGCAGAAACCAAAGCGAAGAACGCGGAGACGGTAGATCATGGGCGAGCGGGTAGAACTTGAGGTCGGGTTCGATGACAAGTTCTCGGGCCCCTCGAAGCGTGCCGGCAATGCTGCCGAGCATCTGCTGCACACCATGAATCGTCTCGCGCGCGCATCCGGGCTCGGTGGCGTGTTCGCCACCGGGCCCGTTTCGCGTTTCGGATCCATGCTCCAGTCGGTCAAGGGCCGGCTCGGCGGGTTCGCCAACGCGGTTGGCGAGTTCGGAAAGAACGCTTTCTCGAGCCTGATGTCGCTGGCAGGTCCGGCCATCCTGGGAGGCATTGCGGCCATCACCGCTGGCCTGCTGGCAATGACAGCGGCGTTCACGAAGTCGGTTCTGAGCGCGGGAATACTACGCGAGCGGGCCACGCTGGCGCTGTCGAAGCTGTCGGCCAACGGCGCCATGAGCATGGAGCGCCTGAAGGCGATCTCGCTAGCCACCGGAACGACGATCGAAGACTCGTTCGAGGGAATCGCAGCATTCATGCGCGCGGGATTCAATGCCGATGAATCCGAGCACATGTTCAAGCGGATGCAAGACCTGAGCGCGGTGGGTATCGGCGAGGAGCAACGGAAGCGCGCCGTAATAGCGATCGGACAGATCAAGAGCGCCGGGATGCTCCAGGGCGATGAGCTCAATCAGCTGGCCGAGGCCGGGGTCGGCAAAGCTCAGGTCATCACCCAGATCGCTAAGATCCTCGGCAAGTCGAATGAGGAGGCGGCGAAGCTCGTTCTGCAAGGCGGGAAGATCAACTCCGAGGTGGCGCTCAAGGCCATCGACATGGCCATGGCTGAGATGGCGGGCGGAGGTCCTGCCGGCGCAGCGCGGGAAGAGTTCCTGGCCTCTACGTTGGCAGGCGCGGCCGAGCGCACGAAGTCTCTGTGGTCCAACGCGCTCGACGACATCGCCAAAGCGGCGGCTCCGGCGTTCAAGGAAATCTCGCAGTCGGTAGCTTCGATCTCCGATGCTCTACAGTCCGGAGATTTCCAAGCCGCCAAGTACATGATCGCCGATATCTTCAGCGCGGCAGCGCCGATCGTGTCATCGATCACGAAGCTCATATTCGCGTTCGCCGGAGGGCTTGGCGAGGTCATGGGAGTGACGGGACCCGGGGCTGTGGATTCGATCGAGAGCCTGGCCAAGGTGCTGGACTCACCAGCGTTCCGCGACTTCGCCCGCATCATGGGGATGAGTTTCGGATTCATCGTTACGGGCGCGGCGACGGTGCTGCCATACCTGGCCAAGCTCGCCGAGTACATCTCGAGGGCGGTGACGTGGGTTTGGAGCCTGGGTGACGGGTTCCGGGCCTTGAATGGAGGTTTACTGGGAGCCAACCTGGCGACGGCGTTCACCGACGGGATTCTTGGCGTCTTCTCCGCCAGCTTTGGAGCCGTCCAGTCCTCGATCCGCGCCATGTTGACCCCGGACATTGGATCGTTGATGCCGTCACTCGGCGGTGGCGGGCTGCTCGCCGGTGCTGGTGCGCAGGACACCGGAGCGGGCGGAGGATGGTCACCTCTCGGTGGGTTCCAGCTTCCATCACTGTCATCGTTGCTAGGGGCGTCGATGGCTCCTCCTACCACATCGAGTCAGGGTGGTGGAGGAGGCCAGGTCAGCATCACGCAGCAGTTCAGCGCGGTCGTGGGCCAGACCGCCGAGCAACTCTGGCCGCAGCTAGCCGGAAACGTGCGCCGCGAGACGCAGTCCGTGATTCGCAGCATGGGAGGGCTTTGAACCATGCCGCAACCATTCTGGGATGGCACAGCCGGCCTCAACGACGAGGCCTGGAACTTCGTCTGGCTCGGAGGCTACCTGCTGCCAGGGGTGTCGGTCGTCGATGCTCCGTTCTCGCGCTCGGTCGAGAAGAAGAAGGCCAAGGGTAGCGACGGCACCACCGTCACCGACCAGGGCGATGAACTTGCTCCGGTGACGATCCGCACCGAGGTCTACACGCAAGAGCAGTGGGACCAGTGGCAGGAGATCTTGCCCACCCTATGGCCGAAGAAGGCGGGCAGCGAGCGCACGCCATTGGAGATCATTCACCCACTGACAGCGGCACTCGGAATCACGGCCGTCTACGTCGAGAAGTTGCACATGAGGCCACCCGAGAACCAGGTGATGGTGGTCGAGATCACGGCGTTCGATTGGGCAACGGCGGTACGTCCGGTGGTGGCTGCCGCCGGTGCCAGTGGCGGGACCCCTCCAGTAGTGCAGATGCCGCAGTCTCCGACGCTCGTTACCGACGCGGCTCGTTCTGCCGGCGATACGGTTGGCGGTTGGCTCAACAACATAGGGTCGATGTTCACCGGAAACGAGACGTGATCCGTGGCAGCACCCAACACGGTCGACGGCCGGACTCTGCTGTCGGCAGACATCACCGAGCCCGAGATCGGGGCCTGGCGTGCGGAGGTGACGGCAGATCACAACGCGGCTCTGTCAGGGCGGGTGGTCATCAACCTGGACGGTGAGGAATGGTTGGGAACCGTTGGACGGAGCTCGGTTGAGGCCGGCAGGGTCAATGCCCTGATCGTCGGTGGAGCCGGGGCACTGGCGACCGATGACACCACCGCCGTACTGCTGGATGCCAAATCGTACCGGGGGGCCTCGCTGGGCACGGTCCTGGCCGACCTTCTGACTGCCACCGGTGAGACTCTAGCCACGGCTTCCGTGGGCCTTCTGAGCGCAATACAGGTTCCGACGTGGTCTAGGGCGGCGGGTCCGGCGAAGCGCGCCATGGAGGCAATGGCGACCAAGGCCGGGGTGTCCTGGCGGATTCAGCGTGACGGGCTGCTCTGGATCGGGATCGACCAGTGGCCAGCGTCCGGCGGATCCCCGATCCTTACCGAGGCCGACTCGGCGCGTGGGCTCTATCTGCTGCGGGACGGCATCCTGGTGCAGCCAGGCACCACCTACGACGGCGAGCACATCCGGCAGGTCGTACACCACCTAGACTCGGGGAAGACCGTCACCGAGGCGTGGACACAGGCTCCCACGGCGGTGTTTGACCGCCAGCGGGAGATGGTCCGCCGAGAAGTAGACCAGGCGCAGCTCTGGCCAGCTCGGGTGGTCAGCCAGCGGGCGGATAGCACCCTCGAGATCATCCCGGATGACGCCAACATCAGGGGTACCGGTATCGACGGAGCGATCATCTGCCCGGGGCTCCCGGGGCTGCACGTCGAGGTGCCGTCTGGTTCCCGCGCCCTGCTGGCCTTTGCAGGCGGTGACCCGTCGCGGCCGCGCGTGGTGGCGTGGGATCACGAGACGCTCGTTACGCTGCTACGGGTCGGCACCGCGGTGGCAGACTTCGTGGCGCTGGCCGGCAAGGTGCTTACGGAGCTCCAGGACGTCAAGTCGGAGTTCGATTTGCTGAAGACCGCATACAATGCGCACGTACACCCAAGCGGAGTTGGACCGACCGGGACTACGACCCCGTACTCGGTGACCTACTCGCCCAGCTCGGTGGCGTGCACGTTGCTCAAGACGGAGTGAGCCGTGGCCCTCTCCCAGTCGGCGCTCGCGTCCGCGCTCAAGGACGTCTTCGACGCACAGGGTAGCGCCAGCGTCGCGGCCGACGGACTGGCGGCCGCGTACGCCGACTACGCTGCTACCGGTATGTTCGGCACATCTGTTCCCGCCATTACCGGCGAGGCGGCGCTTGCCGCTACCATTCTCTCAGCCATCCAGACGCCGTCAGCGGGATCCCCCGCCACGTTTGGCACCGCGTGGGCCTCTGGCCTGGCGACGTTCTGGACTGGCGTTGCGGTGGCTGGAGGTAGCGGCGCTGGCACGACCGCGGGATGTCCCGGAGCCGCAGCCGTCGGTGCCGCCATCGCTGCTGTGGTAGCGGTCCTGACCAACACCACAACGATCGCTGCGAACGGCATTGCGGCAGTTCTCCACACGGCGACCCTGACCGTCACCGCGGCGCTGACGATCCCACCGAATCCGCCCGTCGTCTACCCGATCACCTAGAGAGACGTCACGAGGATCGGGGTTTCCTTTACGTACCAGTTGCCCGACCCGTTCTTCGCGATCACCATGGTCCACCTGGCTCGCACCATGGCGCCAAATGCGTTCTGCGAATCGACGACTCCGCGCACCAGGTAGGTATCTTCGCCGACTCTCTCGGCCTCGACTCCGCTGAACCTAGCGGTAGCCGGGGCCACCAGTACTTGACGCAGGAACTCGGGCGCGACTCTCCGTGCGTCCCACTCCTCCACCTCGGCGCCAATCGGATTCCCGGGCATCAGAGCGACGCCGACGGACCCGAAACACACCAGACCCGCGCAACTGCCTAGCAGGACAGCTGCTACCGCCGCGACCGCCGTCCCCACCACGACCTTCCGCATCCGGAAACCATGACCGACTTCGGCTCCGACTTCCAGTGCGTTGACGACATCACGTCGGATCTGTCCGTAGTTTCTGGCCAACTCGGCGTGGCGCAGTCGGTAGCGCGTCGGATCCTCTGCCCGGCTGGAGCGCTCTGGTACGATCCAGACTACGGGTACGGGGTCCAGCGCTGGCTCTGCTCGACTGCTCCACCGGTAGAGACGATCGCCTCTGCGATCTCCACCGAGGCGCGCAAGGACGAGCGAGTCAAGACGTGCTCGGCAGTCGTCGAGTTCGACCAGACCGAGAACACGCTCACGATCGATTTCGTACTGACGACCGCCGACGGCCCGTTCGAGTTCACGATGCTCGTCGGAGCGCTCACGGCGTCTCTGCTCCTGAAGGGAGTCACGTTCAGTGCCTAGCCTCACACTCGCCCAGATCCGAGAGGAGTTCACGGCCGAGACGGCGACCGATGAGCTGATCGACCTGCTGGACACGCTCGGGTTCTCCGCCTCGTCGTGGCAGTCCGGCAGCGTTCAACGGACCATGGTGCAGATGAGCGGGTACGTCTACTTCGCTCTCCGCTCCTACGTCGCCGGCATCTCCTATCTCGCGTTCAACGAAACCAGCGAGGGCGATTCACTCACCGCGTTTTCGGCGAGCCACTACGATAACGATCGTATACTGGCCACCTGCGCGCAGCACACCTGCACGTTGACGGGCGGAGCGGTGGGGCCACCATACACGATTGCGATCGACGAGGTAGTGGCAAGCGACGGAACCCGCACGTTCCGCAACAAGACCGGCGGAACTATTCCGGCTGGAGGGACGCTCACCGGAGTTCGTTTTGACGCCGAGGTGGCTGGCACCGACGGCAACGTATCGGTGGGGACCATCACGTCTCTGGTGACGCCATACGCGGGGGTGACGATCACCAACACAGTGCTCGCGGTGGCCGGTGTTGACGAGGAGACGGACGCGGCGCTCCGACTGAGGAATTCTGCCAAATGGTCCACGCTGTCGGTGGTCGAGGCCATCGCTGACCGGTACGAGTACGTCGCCAGGACGGTGCTCAGCAACTGCCGAGTGTCCGTCGATTCGACGAACCCGAACGGCCCAGGAACGCTGGACGTCTACCTGGCGACGTCTACCGGGGTAGCCAGCGGGGCGAACGTGACCACGGTGCAGACGTCCATCAACGCCGAGGCGTTCGGTGGAGTAGCGACGGTGGTGGCTGCCGCCGCGCAGGCGGTAGCGGTTACGGGCACCGTCTACTACGCATCCGGATACACCGCGGGTGCCATCCAGACGGCGGTGGAGGCAGCGATCGCCGTGTTCATCAATGCGGCTCCGATCGGTGGCTACGACTACACCCCGGGGCCGTCGGCGATCATCGACCGTGACGGACTCGAGGCTGCCATTCGAGCCGTCACCGGGGTGAGCAAGCTGACGCTTACCGTTCCGGCGGCTGACGTAGCGGTGGCCGCGTACTCGGTCGCGACCGTCGGCGTTCTGACCATCACGTACACGCAGATCACGGCCTGACGATGTTTCGCTTCCGCGATCTGCTGCACATCATCGCTGCCCCGTGGCAGCGCGACGGATGGGGTCAGAAGTGGACCACCGCTGTCGGCATCGAGGCAGACGCCAGCGCTCAGGCTGGGCGAGTTGCGTTGCGGGCACCGTGGCTTGGTCACGAGGACAGCCCAAATGATGCTCTGATTCCTGCCGGCGCTGAACGCCGGATGCCCAGGTACTCCGTAGAGACGGACGCCGAGTACAGGGCTCGGCTGCTGAACGCATGGATCGCCTACCGGTACGCCGGCAGCGCGCAGGCCATCACAGGGCAACTCGAAGCCTTCGGATTCCTGGACGCCTCGGTAATCTCGGCGATCGAGCTCGGGGAGCCGGCTCACTCGGATTGGTGGTCTAGGTTCTGGGTCATCATACCGATCGGGGCCCACTCCTACTCCGGATCCATTCCGGCGGAGGACCAGGCAGCGATCATCGCCTTGATCAAGAAGTGGAAGCCGGCGCAGTGGACCTGCGGATCGGTGACCTTCATTTTGAGCGGGTACCTATGGGACTACCACGACCCATTGACTGACTGGCACTCATTCGAGACTGCCGGGATAACGTGGGGAGATTCGACGGCGCTAACCATCACGTCAGGGGACGGATTCTGAAATGCCTACCAATCTAGTCGCCGCACCCCAATGGGTGAACGCCATCACTCCGGCTGGAGCCGACCTGGTCAGCCACGCCAACATGGCAACCGTGCTTCAGACGCACGCCGACCGCCAGGAATTCACGCATCTCCGGAATGCCCTGCAACTGCGGATGCTCCCGGTAGCGGATCCGTCGACGGTATTCGGGGCGGTGGTACATGATAGAGCTGGGCAGATCGTGCTCGTGGGAGCTACCACGTTCGCGCGCGTCGGCCTCGGATATCCGAGCGCAATCGGCACCCCAGGATCGGGGTATGGACTAGCATATCAACAGGGGGTTGCGCTTGCTGGAGCTCCCACGCTGACCCCGCTGGTCCGTGGTGCATACGACGGAGCCAACTATGCCGTATTCGCGAGTGGAGGGTATGCATACGTATTCACGCAGCATCACGGATCCGGTGGCCGCTACGCCTTCACGGGGATCACGACGGCTCGTGACATTCTCTGGTCGCCTTATTCCAACTTCTTCCTCGCTACCGGAGACGGAGAAATCGAGAGCAGTGCTGGAGGGGTGACGTGGGCGACGGAGTACACGTCTGGTTATGACTTCCGGCTAATCGCTTGCGACGTTACCGGGCAGTACGTCCTGGCGGCCCCCTATGCATCGGACGACTGGGCCTATTCCTCGAACGGCGGCGGTAGCTGGACTACCGTGGCGGCGAAGGCCATCGGCGGCGATTCGTCCTACACGGTGACCGGGCTGGCCTACGACGACAGTCGGGGCGTTTGGCTGGCAACCTTCGACGGCGGCACGTTCATTGGCGACGCAACCCGGGTATGGTACGTGGCAGACCCGGTCGCCGGAACCTGGGCGGTGTCCGGGGCGTCGATCCCGAACTACGGGCTCGACCTATCAGACACCGCCTACGCCCGTAGCGTCGTAGTCTACGGGTCCACATGGATCGTCGGGTCCGAAGGATCGGCTACGACGGACGGCAACATCTGGCTATCGCCAGACGCTGGCGTTACCTGGGAGATCCCGGTCGGGTACGGTGCCAGCGGGCCCGTTGAACTACGCCGGACCGGATCCTACATCACGTTTGGCAACGCCACGAGCGTCGAGGCCATCAGCGGGCGCATCTGGGACTAGCGACACACCGGGTAGGTAGATCCAGATCGCATCGTCACCATTGCGTCAGTATCGTCGCGCAGAGCTGTCTCGCAGTCGGCCTCGGTGAACTGGTCCGACACGTAGACCTCGCACCCGTTGGAGTCGATCCCGTCGCAGTTACGCCAGTGTTGATTGCACGAAGTGGCAACCGTCGCTGGATCGATTAGGCAATAGCCTAGTTCACCGGGTGGACGATGTTCTCCGCCTACCATGGTTACGCACTCACCGCACGCTTCTCCGGCCTCGTAGTCGATAACGCAGTCGCTCACGGTTAGCGTCGCGCACAGGCCATCCGACGACCAGGTTCCGTATACGCGCGGCGGCTGCCCTCCGGTGCCATCTCCACCGGCAGAGACACCGCCGGTTACGGAGCCGCCAGTAGCGGTTCCCCCGGTTCCGCCGCTTCCGGATCCGCCCGTACCAAGCGGGCCGGGTTCGCAGTCGGTTTCTACAAGCTCTTCGGCTAGCGCACACTGCTGAGAGACAGAGTATCCGGATCCCTGTGTGCAGGTGTTCTGCGCGGACACTGGTACGCAAGGATCAAACGTCGTGTCGATTACCGTCCTAATGTCTGGCTCTCCGTACTGTCTGGTGACTGTCACGCACCGGTAAACGCACGGCCAGATCGGTTCAGCGCCTCCGCGTCCTGCTTCGACAGCTTCATAGTTACCACCTTCTCCTCCGGATCCTCCAGCATCAGGACACTGGGTACTTCCCCATTCTCCGGTATACTGGCAGATCCGGAATCCGTCGACTCCACCTGGACATGCCACCGGAGACGTGGTGCCAGAAATACACACCACGTCGGATCCGGCAACGCCATGACCTCCAGTGGCGACTCCTCCGGTCTGCGGTGTACCTCCGGTCGCCGCACCTCCGGTCGTAACCCCACCGGTAACTCTGCCTCCGGTGGCCCCACCGGTCGCAGCGCCTCCGGTTCCATCAGGGATCTCTCCGCCGGCGGTGTCTACGCCTCCGCCTCCGCCGGGATCGCTACTCACCCCTCCGCCGCACGCGACGAGTAACGCCAGCCACACTGCCTGGATTTTCCTCTCCATGACCTGGAAATGTACGTCGCCCGCTCTCGGGCGCAATGCCGAGGTGCGTCACCGATGGCCGACAACTACCTGAGCGACCTGCGTAGGTCCGTGTTTCCAACCGGGATTTACTCGGGGGACATGGTGCGCTTCGACGGCAACGAGTGGGTCCGTGTGGACGCCGCCGAGTTCTACTTCGCCGTCGACCTCACCGCCTCGCTATCGGCCGGTACCGCCTGGGTGACCATCACCGGAGGAACGCTCCCCATCGCCACCAAACTACCAACGGACGGCCAGGCGAGGACGATCGACGTCGAACTCTGGATCACCGACGACGGTGGTGAGCGTGACGTGGTGCGAATCCAGGGAAGCATCCGGAGAAGCGGCACGAGCGCGGTGCTCTGCAACCTAGACGACGGTACTACCGGAACAACTGTCGGATGGACGGTGACGCTCATAACTGCCGCGGAAGCGATTGAGTTGCAACTCACGGTTTCCGGTACCGACGTATTGATTCAGGCTCGGCAAGTGGCGGTCGGGGGGCGAACGGTATCCGGGTCCTACTGGCTCGGAGTGGTGAAGTAACGTGTACTCCGCCGGTCAGCGCATACCATGGGGAGGCTGGAGGCCTATCCGTTTGGGAGCGGGTATCATCCGAGCTTGGTACGACGAAACCACCGCTCTTGAGTCCAACAGTTGGGATGACAGGTCCGGCAACTCACGCCACCAGGGCGTTGCCGCCGGCGTATTCAACATCGGAAACTCGCGAAAGGGACGAAGGTACACCTACCTGATAGGTGACGTTTACTCGTCCGCGGCCTTCGTGAACGCGCAGCCATTCACGATCTTCTTCGCGTGCAAGTTCGGCGCTTGGGGAACCACGGCGGCGCTGATGGACGGCGTCGGAACCACGGTCCGCGTCCAGCGGCAGGCCGCGGATCAGATCCTGATCTACGCCAGCACCAACCTGACCGCCACGTTCTCGAGCTCGCTCACGAACCGGTGGGTCGCGATCGCCGCGGTGTTCAACGGGGCAAATTCGGCCATCTACGAGAACGGGATCCTTCGCGCGAGCGGTGACGTCGGAGCCACTAATCCCACCGGGTTGAATCTCGGGGCAGCGAACGGCGGCGGGTCGCTGCTGTTCACGGGAGAGATCGGTGAGGTGATGCCATGCGCCGGCTCCCTCACCGAGACGCTCATCAAGCGCGAGTCCAACTACCTCTGCACGAAGTGGGTCTGACATGCCAGGCATCGGAATCAGGATTGGGGTGGGGTTCGGGGGAGGCGCGAAATGGTCCCCGCTGCGGATGCCGGACCTCGTCGCCGCCTACCTCGGCGAGGACGTCCCGGACGGCGCTGTAGTCTCTGTAGTGCGTCGAGTCGGCACCACGAACATGACCGTCACCGGGACTGCGGTGGCGGCGGGCGGCTTGATCGCGATGGCGGGCGACGGCATAGCCAAGGCGGCATTCACGTGGTCCGCGCCCTTCACGCGCTACATCGTCTTCCGCAATACGGACGTCTACGTGGCGTCGTTTCGCACGATCTGTGACGGAGCGTCGGGCACCTATACCCCGATGTTCGACCACAGCTCCGCCGCCGCGGTGCGCGTCTACAACGGCACCAGCAATTTCACCGGCGCGCACGCCTACGATCAATCCTGGCACATCTGGTGTCAAGGCTGCGGGGCAAGTGGCGAAGCGAACGGCACGATCATCCGCGACCTGACGACGTTGAAGAGCAACGGCGCGCTGGCGACCATGCCGAACCCCGGAGGAATCACGATCGGTGGTACCAGCGGTAGCACGCGCAGAGGACCGTGTGCGTGGGCAATGGCGTTGTGTTTCTCCGGACTGCACGACGCCGTCACGTCAGCCAAAATCATCGCATGGATGCTTGCCCGGGCGCAATCGGTCTATGGGATCTTGACCGTCGCTGGATTCACGTGGGCGGCGAACACATGGGCGCAGAACGCTTGGATGGGGAACGCATGGCTATGAACGACATCGTTGCTCGAATCGTTGCCGAGTGGCCTGCTCGCCAGGCTGACGCTCCCTACACTCCGACGGGGCATGACCTCGCGTTGCTGTCTGACGCGGTGGCGCCAGACCGACGGCTGACGCGCGCTGAGATCGCCGAGTTCGTGGTCGCCGTCCGGAAGGAGCTCGGCCAGTGAGCTACTCGACCCGGAGGAATCTGCCCGTCGAAGTGCGCCTCACCGCCACGTCGATCGCTGGCATCACGCTCTATGGCGTCGACGCGGAGATCGCGAACGTGGATCCGGTGCTGGTCCAGGTCGGCGCTACCGACGTCTACACGGCGATTGTGACCCCTACCGAGTGGGGAATGTGGTCGCTCGTCACCGACGACGGCGCGGGAAACATCACGAGCACGACGGAGATCGAGTGTCGGCCGGCGCTGCCGACGGAGAGCGTGTGGGAGGCCCTGGTCCCCGTGTGGCCGACGGGAATCACGACCGGAGCGAACCCGTCGACCTACTGCCCGATGGGTGGCCAAGCGACGCGCGCGTTCGTGTCGTCCAAATTCGTGGCTCCGAACGACGTCACCGTATACGGCTGCACGGTGTGGAGCGGGGACTTGATCGACGCGTCGACGCAGATGCGATTCTTCGCCGTGGGCCCAACCGGTTATGCGCGCGGCGTCTCGACCGACCTGTTGGCGCTCACTCCGACGGCGGGCGCATGGGGCACGATCGGCTGGGTCACGGTGCTCTTCACCAAGGCGGTGAAGATGCGCGCCGGAGATCGATGCGGGCTCGAGATTACGAGCGCCACCGACGAGATTGGCGTGCAGGCGTGCAACGCCGCGTGCACTTCGACGCAGATCAGCTTCCGCAACGGAGCGCTCGATCTCGCGGGTGCAATGGTATTCACCGACGGTGCCGTCGTGGCGCCAGCGATGATCGCGGTTCAGCCTTTGGTTTGGCCTCGCGACTTCGTAGTTACTGGGCATTCGGTCATGGCGTGCCACGGTGCAAACGCCGAGGTTCCGTCCCTCACCGTCTACGAGCTACCGGTCGTCAATTTCGATTTCACACTGAAGGATTACGACCTGGCGATCCAGTTGCAGCGCCTCACCGGAAGAACCGGATTCAATGTGGCGGACGGCGGCACGTCGCTCTGGCTCTGGGTGGCGGCGGGAACGCTATTCGCCACGAACGTCGCGCCGCTACACCCGCGGACCGTGCTTTACGACTCGCTGTGCAACGAGTCTTCGATCGCCAATCTCGAGCGGCTGAGCATCCTCCTTTCCCTGTGCGACTCGATCGACGCTGAGCTCGTGCTGGTAGAGGCGCCCCCTGTCGAGAACTTCCAGATCGCGGGCACGGCCGAGGCGCACAATCTCCGCCGATGTGCGGTCGAGGAATGGTGCGCGTTGAACGGCGTGCAATTGATCCCGACGTGCTATGCGCTCGGAGAGCACTCGGGATCTACGGAACTCGCGGTACGCCGCAACCAACCCAAGGGCGTGCGCGCCGGATCGGAGTATCTGACGGCTGGACTGTCCAGCTACTCGAGCACGGACGGCACCCATCTGTCGGACACGGGCTATATCGCCCTCGCCAACGCGATTGCACGAGGACTCCGCGCCGAACGCAGCACCGCCAAGAATGCGATGCTGGCGGCCGCCTACCCTAGCTGCAAAACCACGGTGGTTGGAGATCTGGTGACGTACCTGGGGGCTGATGGCACTAATCCAATCTCGTCCGTGACCGTCGATGGCGGGACGCGCGGGCTGCGCACCGTCGCCGTAATTCCCTGACCTTGCGCCCCCTCCCCCCGAGTGCGCACCTTGACCGCGAAGGAGAAAGACCATGCTGTTGACAGACAAGGATCTGGGAGTTTCGGTGCGGCTCGGATTGCTCGCCACCGCGGCCGTGGTGTTCGCCCAGCAGTGGGTAGCGATTCCGGCGGAGGTGCCGGCGTCGGTGCCGTTCGTGGCATTACTGGCGATCGTGGCCGTGCGCGTCTTCGTGGCCTTCAAGGGAGCTGCCAACACGACCGCGGACGAGAAGCTGGAAGCGGTCGAGGATGGGATCGGTCAGCTCACGATCAATTTCAAAGGTGACCCGGCGGAGGTCAAAACCGCGCTCATGAAGGCCTGGGAAGATACACACAAGGAACCCACCAAATGACCAACCGCACCAAGCTCGCTCTCGCTCTCCTCGCCGTGGCCACCAGCACGATCGGCTGCGCGCCGTCGCTCGCCCGTTCGAGTGCCATCGGGGCTGCTGACCGGGCCCAGCAACCGCCCTCGGGTGCCTCCGAGGCATCTCCCTCCGACCGTTGCCAGAGCCTGTCGCGCGCGGAATCGACGCTCCGGTACGTGTCCGTCGGCGCTGCGGTGCTGGGCGGTGGCGCGGGCCTGAGCACGATTCCGACCAATGACGAGGTCCAGGCCGGGCTCGCGATCACGGCCGCGGGATTCGCGGTCGTCGCCGGCACGACCGAGGCGGTGAGGGCGCAGCTGGCCAGTGACTTCGTGGCAGAGGGGTGCGCGGAGTGAAAGCCATCGACCTCCTTGGAGTAGTGGTCGTGACGCTCGTTCTGCTGGCCTCCTGCGCGCTGATCGTCGGCGCCACCGGCTGCGGTCGTGCCATCTGCCCCGCCTGCGCGCCGATGCTCGTCTGCGAAGAGTGGCCCCCGCCGGAGTACCCGAGCGGGTGGCCATCGACGTCAGCGTCGTGGGAGGTTCCGGACTGGGGTGACGCGGGACCGCCGCCGGCGCCGAGTGGGAGTGGGCCATGAGCCGCGGACCCAACGTGCCCGGAACTCTCCTGCCGGTGCTGCGTGCATTCTGGGGTTCGTTCCGCCTGTACGTTCCGGCGCTCGTCGTGCTCTCGTTGCTCTCCGTCGTGGCGGCTTGCTGCGGGTGCCAGCCGCGAACCCCTCCGATCATCCCCTCGGACGTGCCCCCGGGCGCCTGCCAGGCCGCGCAGGAGCGTCTCGAGGAGCTCGGCTGCCACGAGTCCAAGACTCCGGGAGGCAAGCCCTTCGGAGCCGAGTGCGAGGCCGCGGCGGCGGACGGGCGCAACTGGCTCCCGCAGTGCATCGCCGGAATCACCCGGTGCGACCAGGTCGAGGACGCGGCGGCGGGGAAAGTGGGGTGCCCGTGACCCCCGATCGCCGAATCCTATGCGGCATGGCCCGCGAGTCCCACCCGATGCTGGAGGCGCGTCTCGGCGCGAAGCCGTGGCGCTTCCTCGGAGCCGCGACCACGAGCCCGATCCTACAGGTGGCACCGAAGTACAGCCGCGACCAGGATCCACGCCCGAGCTGCGCCGGAAACGCGACGGCGGGCGCGTTCGACCAGCTCTTCCCCGAGCTCCCCCGCGCGTCCGCGGTTGGGATCTGGCGTGAGGCGCGGCGACGCATGGGCCTTGACCTCGACGATCTCGAGCAGGGCACACAATGGTGGGGCGTGTTCGCTGGACTGACCGAGCGCGGGTGGGACGACTGGCGCCGGAAGGAGGACGCGGATCCGGTCGAGGGTGGCCAAGGGGCGCCACCGGCGGGTGACACCATCGGTGATGAGTTGCTTGCCGCGGACCGCAAGGACCTCCTCAAGTACCGGGCCCTCTCGGAGCTCGACGAGATCGATGACGCGCTCGCGTTCGGAGCTGGCGTCGTGGCGTCGTTCGGCGTGCGCGACCCGTTCTTCGATCTCGAGGTGAACGAGGTTGCCACTACCGCGCATCTAGGAGGCGAGCGGAACGGTCACGCGATGCGGCTGTTTGGGCGTGTCGTCGCCGAAGGCCGCCGCGTCTACCTCGTCGCCAACTCCTGGGGTCGCGGCTGGGGAGGATGCACCGCAGAAGGGCTAGCTCTCGACGGGTGCTGTCTCGTGGACTCGTCGGCAATCGAGCGGGCCTGGCACGTATGGGCGCTGGCGAGGAAGTCGTGACCGACGAGGCCAAGACCTGGCTGCTCGCCGCCGTGCTCGTGCTCTATGCGATCGGGAGAGCACCCTGGTGACCTGGCCCACCCTCCTGCTCGTCTTCTTCGCCGGATGGGCGGTGGGCATCTGGAACGCGGAGTGGATCCGCGAAGAGACGAAGCGCAACGCGAGGCGGTAGCGCCGACCCCGGGCGAGTGCGCAGGTTGGGAGAATGAGCGAGCCAATCCCGGATGGGGCCACGCGCGATCACGCCGAAATGGTCGAGTGCTGCGATGGGTGCGGGCACTTCTCCTGCTCGTGCGGAATCGAGTGGGACGACGAGGCATTCGGCCACTTCGAAGAGGAGATCCTGAACTGTGGGGAGACGAACCGTGAACCAGCAGACCTACCACATCGATCTCGAGCCGGACCCGTCGGGTGGGTTCACGGCGACGATTCGCGAGTTCCCCGGGTGCATCGCCGAGGGTGACAGCCGCGAGACAGCTCTGCTGTCGATCCTATCCGTGGCGCAGGAGTGGCTCGAGATTTCCACTAGACGCGGATGGGTTGTCCCCGTGTTCACCGAGTCGGACAATGGAGGGCAAGCGAGCCCCGACATAACCCATGCATTCGACGCGCACGCTCTCTGGGCATCGACCGAAGAGTACATGCGGCAACAGGGAGACGACGTGGACCAGATGACCAGGGAAGCTGCGAAGCGAATCGCAGCCTGGGAAGCGGTGGCGGTGGACCCGCGCGACGTTACTCGGGATGACGACGAGGTGAGCGCGTGAGTTGGCCCACCATCCTGGCCGTCATGCTCAGCCAGCCTACGTGGTACCAGGACCTCGCCGAGACGCCGGAGCAACGGGCGGACCTGTTGCGCCCGGTCGCGATGGCGATCGAGTTGGCGACCGAGGATCGTACCGAGCAGGCGGCGCTGATCGCTCTTGGCTATGCGGAATCCACCTGGTCCAGGTACGTGATCGAGGGTCGGTGCTCCGACGGCCCCGCGGGCGCCCGCTGCGACAACGGACGGGCGAGGTCACCCTGGCAGCTCCACGCTCGCGCCTGCCCTTCCGCATGGGAGCTCGCCGAGGATGACCCCAGGGCACTGGAGCGATCCGCCGTGTGCGCGGTGCGTCTCCTGCGTGGCGCACGGGGGCGTTGCCGAGGATGGCTCGGTGCCTTCGCCGGGTACGCTCGTGGCGCATCCTGCTCGTGGCCGGGTGCCAAGCGGCGGGTCGAATCGATGGGCGCGGCGCTGCTGCGGTTGGAGGAGCTGTCCAGATGACCGCCGTTGAACCATGCGGCATCGGGCGTAAAGGCATTGAGGAACTGGCCATAAAGTTCCGCGATATGTGCGTCCATCCCGGATGTTCTATTCAGCCGCACAGCATCATTGTCAAGCTCGGGGGTCGCGTCTGGAACACACCAGATTCACAGGACACATCGATAGATGTGCGAGGACCGGGAGACTTCACGATCAACCTGTACGCCTATACCAGTTTCGACCAAGACAGAAGGACGATCGGCCACGAACTCGGTCATTACGTTCTGCACAGCAAGTGCGGCAGCGTTCCCATGTCGTTCCCTAGGTTCGGCGAAGGTCTGGCCGAGTGGGAAGCTAACTGGTTCTGGATGGCGCTGCTGAACGAGCGGCATCGCGGGCGGTGGCGCGGCGAGGTCTGCAAGCGCTGCGGCCGCCGGAACTGCGTCGGCTTCGACGTGCCGGACGAGACGTGGGCCGCGGTAGTGCGCGGGCGATGGTCGCTGCTGTGCACGACGTGCTTCGACGAAGAGGCGGAGGCGGCGGGCGTGGCCTACGAGTTCGGCGAGGCGTGGCCCGTCTCGTGGAGCGAGTGGAACGGCGAGGAGGCGGCTACGTGACAATCCTTGAGAAGCTCGAGCGAGCCGTGGAGCGCGCCACCGGCGAGTCCGTCGAAGTTCTGCGCAACCGCAGTCTCGAGGAGCATCGGAGGCTGGCGGAAACTCGGCATGGGAGATCGATGCGAGTCGCCTCTGCGGTTCAGGAGTTGCTGACCCACGAGCAGGTGGAAGCCGCACTGGATGACGCACTCGGGGCGGAGAAGCTACCGCCATGATGTCCCTCCACCGCTCAATCAAGCGCGGCCGTCGAGTCGTGTCCCGCGTCTTCTCCCGCAAGCGCTCCGGCGGCACCGAGAAGGCGAACTGTCGGCAGGCGGTGCGTCAAGCCGCGGCCCGCAACCTGCTCCGCGAACTGCGGTGCGGAGACGAGGACGATCGGCGGGTCGAGCGCGAGACGTTTGACGATTGGGTGCTGTGGTGACGGACCTGACCCACTTCCCCGCCCTGCGCTACCACGCAGCGGGGACTCGACCGGAGCGCGAAGCAGCCCGCGAGGAGTGCTGCCGCCGGTACGGGCGCGAGGAGATCGACACCGGCAGGATGTACCGATTCCTCCGCGACGAGATCGAAGAACTGGTGCGGCGCAATCAGCGGAAACCAGACTCGACGTAGCCCCCGATCAGAGCGGCCCCGCGGCGCGTCACCGCCCGGGGCCATGGCCAACGGAACCGACTCCGATGACTCCCAGGACAGACACCGCCCGCCGTCAGATCGCAACATTCCAGGTTCGCCCGGAATGTCCTGGGCAATTTCGCGCCGATGGCCTCCGGGCTGTCGGCGTTTTGGCGTTTGGAGGCTGACCGATGACCAACCATTCCTCCGCCAGGTCCTATGCCCGCTCTGCGCTCGAGCGCGTCCTGGGCCAGTCGTCGCTGCCCGTCGAACGCGCGCTTGCCGGAGTCGCGTGCCTCGAGACGGGGTACGGCGACGGATGGAAGGGATCCGGCAATGGCTCCAACAACATGGGGGCGATCCAAGCGGGCTCGTGGGTTGGCGAAACATTCGCCTACACGGACACGCACCCGAACGCGGACGGCACTTCGACCCCGTACCGGATCGCGTTCCGCAAGTACGCTACTCCGGCGGCTGGGTGGGAAGATCTGGTCAGAGTCGTCTTCATCAATCGCGGACGCTCACTCGTCCTGAACGCGGCCAAGAGTTGCGATCTGCTGGGCGTCTCGCAGGCGCTGCACGCCACCGGGTACTACGAGGGATTCGGGGCCACGGTAGAGCAGCGGATCGCGAATCACCACTCCGCGCTTGCCCGATGCGTTCGCGCCGCCGACCTCGCGTGCCAGGCTACCACTGGACCCGAGCCGGGAGAGATCCAGATCGACGCCGAGCATATGCCAACGCTCCGCCGTGGTTCACGCGGGGAGTCGGTGCGAGCCATGCAACAGTTGCTCGGGATCGTGGCAGACGGCGCGTTCGGTCCCGTCACCGAGGCGGCGTTGCGATCGTACCAGGCATCGCGGCACATGACCGTCGACGGAGTCTGCGGTCCACTCACGTGGGCGAAGCTGGCGCGAGACGGGAACGCCTGATGGCCTCCACCGTCAAGATCATGCAGGGCGCCGGCCCGGGTGAGTACGTCGAGGCGATCCTCACTGCGCCCGATGGCGAGCCATTCGGCACCGTGACTGCGGCCTCGTTCGACGTGAACGGTGGCACGTGGTCCGCGACTTTCACCGCTACCGCGCAGCGGATCGTGATGCGTCATGACCTCGTCTCCGGCGATGCGGACGCGCTGGGAGATCTGCTGCTCGTACCCCGCTACACGATCGGCGGAGTCTCCCGCCGCGCTCCCCCGTTCCGGCTAATGGTTGTTCCAAAGGAGAGTTTTTGATGCAACATTCAGCACAACTGCGAATAGACGACGCCACCCGTGTCCGCGACGACATCGATTCCGGCACCGGTCCAGGTCACCTCAAGATCAAGCAAGGCGCGACCGTGCTGGCGGACATCGTGCTTGGCGACCCGTGCGGTACCGTCTCGGGCCCGACGCTGACGTTCTCTGGATTCCCGCGCTCCGACACCGCCGCGGATGCGAGTGGAACCGCCGACACCGCTGTCGTCGAGGACTCGGATGCCGGAACTTCGCTCACCCTCACAGTGGGCGTCACCGGCGCTGACCTCAATCTCGTCACGCTCTCGATCGTCGCCGGGCAGCCCGTCCAGATCACGTCAGCGAGCTACACGGCCGCCGTCTGAGGGGTCCGCGTGGTCACGGTCACGGCGAGGTATGGGGGGCTGGCGCGCTGCACGGCGCGCGTCGGCGGGACTCCTCTCGTCGCCGCCCGGTTGGGTGGACTGTGCTCCACGCGGGCGCGAACCGGTGGAGTCGTCGGGATAACGGCGCGCTCCGGCGGGTACTGCTCGGTCACGGCGCGGGTCGGCTACGCGGAGTACGTCTCGGTCATCGGATCGCTGACCGCGATCTCGAGCCCGGCATCGTTCGAATCCGCTGGATCTCCTGTCGTGACTGGCGCTGCCGAGATGGTGGCCAGCGGGTCGAGCGTCAGCGCGAGCGGTTCGCCAGTCGTCTCTGGATTCGGCGAGTTCGCGTCGGGCTCCGCAACTGCGGCGTCGTCCGGCGCTCCCGTCGTGACCGGCGCTGTCGATGCCGTCTCGGGTCCCGCCACGTTCGCGGGCGAGTCTGGAGTTCAGCCGGTGGTCGGTGTCCTGGGTGCCGTCTCGAGCCCGGCTGTCGTCGAGGCAGTGGGATCGCCGGTCGTCGCCGGAAGCGCGGCAGCGAGTTCGGCTGCGGCCTCGTTCGAGGCTGCTGGCGCACCGGTCGTCTCGGGGTCCGTAGGCGCCGTCTCCGATGCCGCACAGGCGTCGGCGTCCGGATCCCCGGTCGTGACTGGCGGCGTCGAGGCGAGTTCGGAGGGGGCAACGATCGCCGCCGCCGGCACCCCAATCGTCTCCGGGCAGGTCGCTGCCGTCTCCGACTCGGGGACGTTCGCTGCGACCGGCGGCAACGTGCTGGTCGGCAGCATGGCGGCAACGTCGGCGCCGGCTACCGTCGAGGTGAGCGGCTCTCCCGTCGTGGAGGGCGCGGTCGGGGCGGTGTCCGTTGAGGCCTCGTTCTCGGCTGCCGGATCCCCAGTGGTCGCCGGCCAAGTCGCGGCCGTATCGGCGGCCAGCACCTGGTCGAGCTCGGGAGCTCCGGTCTGCACGGGGTCGATCGGTGCGCAGTCGGCGGCCGCTGTGTTCACCGCCGCTGGCGCTCCGGTGCTCACCGGAACTGCTGCTGCAGCGTCGGGAGCCGGAGCATTCTCCGCCTCCGGATCTCCAGTGGAGTCCGGCACGCTCGCGGCCACTTCGGGCGCTGCCACCATGGCGGCCTCCGGGAGTCCGGTCGTCTCTGGTACGGCGATCCTCACTTCCGCGGCGAGTTCGTTCTCCGCCTCCGGTACCAGCACAGTGACGGGCGCGATGACGGCCGTTTCCGCCGCGGCGTCCGTGTCGTGCTCGGGATCACCGGTCGTCTCGGGCGTGCTGTCGGCGCAGAGTTCGGCGGCCACGTTCGCGGCGAGTGGCACGGTTGGCGGGTCGACGTCGGTGCCGACGATGATCCAGCCCCGGTCGGATTCGCGAATCGCTGACTCCGAAATCTCTCGATTCGGCTGGGTGCTGCTCGGTGGACCACGGGCAGCAGTGATCAAGATCTCACTGGGAATGACGGGGTAAACATGGCAAGCGCGCCGATCACTACACCAGAGATCTTCACCGCCGCCATCGCGGCCGCGCAAGTGAAGCCGTTCTTGAAGGCGTCGATCGCCAACTCGGCGTCAGGGTTCATGTTCAGTCTCTGGAAGGCGGCCGGTAACCCGCCGGCAGGCTCAAATCCAACGACCGCGGCAACGTGCACGAGTGCGACGGCGGGAGGGTTCCCGTTCACGAACGAAACCGCCAACTACCTCGGGCACCTCTGGGCCCAGATGGCCATCGCGGGGAGCCTGATCGTCTACGACCGAATCCAGCACATGGGCGGATTGAGCGGGACTGTGATCACCGCGCAGACCGTCAACCTGGCGATCCCGGCGAATCGAAACGCATCCCCGGACGGCAGCGACGTCGAGTGGTTCATTGAGCACTACGTCGACACCGGCGCCACTGGAGTAACGGCCACGATCACGTACACGAACGGATCGGACGTCGGCTCTCGCACTTGCACGGTTGCGCTGGCGGCAACGACTCGCGCGTCTCGGCTGATGCAGATCATCCCCAGCACGGCCGGCGACACCATCAAGTCGATCCAGACCGTAACGCTGAGCGCCACGACCGGAACTGCGGGAAACTTCGGCGTCACGGTGGCGAAGGTCCTCCACCCGATCGGTGTTTCGGTAATAAGCCAGATCTCGATCTTCGACGCTTTCAACCTCGGGTTGCCAGTGATTCCGGACAATGCCTGCCTGTGGCTCGTGGAGCTTTGCTCGACTACCAGCACCGGCGTCGTGAATGGTGGACTGAAGATCATCTGATGGCCGACCTCTGGCCCGCGACGCCCCCGACACCTTCCCCGCGCTACACCGGCGCGCTGCTGCTTGGACTGGATTCCCACCATGGACGACTACGACACCGACCCGACTGGATGGACCGATGATTGATTCCGAGCACCCTACCGATCCGAGTCCGCCGCCACCGCGAGAAGAACCGACAGACCACGGGGGCCACGAGCCCGAGCGGGACCCGGCGAGCACCATCGACCCCGAGGCGCTGGCGGGACTGCTGATGGGGATCCGCGCCGAGGTGGCGGCCCTGCGACGGGACCTTACGATCGACCAGGACGACGCGCGCGACTGGCGGCGCCGCACGGACGCGACCCTGGCGAGAATCGAGGCCACGCTGGCCAACGGTGCTGGATCGCTCGAGATCGTCGCGCACGAGCACCGGCGGCATGGTCAGCGGCTGGCGGAGATCGAGGCGGCGGTAAACGCGCTGCCATGTCACGGACGAATGGGGTGCCCGACGGCGGCGGAGTAATCAGCGCGAATCGGGACGTCGTGCTGCGTATGCCATGCACTCCGTTGTGCGTAGGGCACGCGCGAACTGAAAATCGCCCGGTTCGGAGCGGCGAGAACTGACGCTCGACCCGTCCTCGTACACCCAGCCGGTATCCAGGATCTCTCCAGGGCAGGCTGCGCACGCTGGCCCGCCGCGCTGTATGTTCAGCAACGGGCAACGGTGCGGGCGTGGGTATCCGCGCTGGCAGTGCAACGGACTAGCGGGGTCTGCGGATCCTAGATTTGGCGTGGTCGTGGATAGGGATCTGATTTTCATCGTGTCCTCCTCTACGCTAGATCGTGCCGGCTACTCCGGGTGTTCCAGTTCCCAATCGAGGAGGCCGGGAATCCGCCAGGCGGCTCGATGACGGGTTCGCCACCGAGCAAGGTCGTCAGGGTGACCAGGAGTTCGCGAGCCGCGCTGGAATCGTTCAGGGCGCGGATGGTCCGCTGGCAGTGGCTCACGTCCACACCCCGTCTTCCTCCGCCAGATCCCACCCGGCCCCAAGGCTCATGGCGCCGTCCAGTTCGTCAAGGTCGTTCTCCGTCGCGGATGCGACCTCCGGGATCCAGCGGAGTCCCCATGGTCCGTCCACTCGGCTGCCGCGCTCCACGACCAGCGCCCTGCCCGCGCGGTTGTTGGTCAAGGGTCGCCTCGGTTCTCGGCTTCCCACCGGCACCTGGCCAGCAGGCGTTCCCGCTCGTCGAACCCGCGCAGGATGGCAGCGCGCCCGGCATCGGTCAGGCGCACGCCCCCTCCGTGCTCTCCGTGGACTGGAGGCACGCTCTCGACGTAGCCGAGCGACCGCAGTTTGCCCCAAGCGATCTGGTCAAATCTCCGACCGAGATCGGTCAGTACGAGTCGCGGCCCCGTCCCGACGCAGAACAGCGCCTCCCCATCGAAGTTCGCCAGCGCCTCGAGCGCCTCGAGCGCGGGACCGCGCCGGCACTGCGCGCCGACCTGGAAAGCTAGCGCGAGTCCCTCCTCGGTGAGGACGACGACATCGGGGCCGCCGGCAACGCCGAACTTCCTGACGATCGTCCACAGGGACGGGTCCGTCACGCTGCCCTCGCAGCCGCGCTGAGCGCGTCGGAGAGGCGCCCGTACCGGACGAGCGAGTAGATGGTCGCGGGAGCCGACGAGGCCACTGGCGCGCAGGCGAGCCGGATGCCGATGGCGGACGGCTGGGGAGCGGCGGTCGTGGGCGTGGTTGGCGGGGTGGTCGGCATCAGGTTCTCCTGCCCCGAAACCCCCTGCCCGGTTGGGTGAGGGGGTGGACGGGGTGGCGGGCGGTCACGCAAGCTGTTCCAGGCGCCGGACCAGGCGGACTCCGTTGTCGATCTTCTTCTCGAAGTCGGACACAGCGAGCGGGAGGCTTCGTGGCGGGTCGTCGTCGTGTTCGTCATGATCAACACTGTACTCTCTTTTAGAGTACGGTCAAGCCCTCGTTCACCTTTTCTTCCGGGCCCTGGTCGATTTCTCGCGACCAGCGGAAACCTCCCTGATTTCGGCCTCAGCCGCGGCCGCCAGCACTGCCCGTACCCAGTCCGAGAGCGAGAGCCCTGCCCATTCAGCCGCCAAGCCGATGGCCACCCGGTGGGCGGACTCCAGCGGGATCCCGAGGCGCTCGGTCCCGCCCGGTGGGATGCCGGGGAACGCGAAGTGGATGTGACGAGCTGCCCGGAGTAGCGCCGCCCGCGCCCAGCTGCGGTCCGTCTCGCCAACGGCGGCGGCGGCCTGGGCGATCAGGGCGGCGAGCTCCGCGGTCAGGCGTAGGTCGATGCGGGTGGTCATTCGTCTTCCTCGTGCGCGCCCTCGTACCCGCGGCGGAACGACTCGAGCCATTCCGAACACACGTCGTCCCACGACTCGCGCTGAATCCCGAGGTCGTCGCACACCTTGCCGGTTCCTACCGCGTCCAGGTAGGCATCGTCCGCTCCCACGAACGGCCACGCCCAGGACTCCTCTTCCGCTCCCCGTTCGACTTCCTGGCGGCGGTATTCGTAGTCCTCGGCGCCGGCCAGTTCGGCGGCGGCGCTGACCTTGGCGAGGATGAGCAGAACCAGTACGGCTGACCATGCGTCGTCGGTGTCCGGCACTTTCGCCCCCTGCTCACGAGCAGCATCGGCCGCGTTCGCTAGCCAGATGGTGATCGACTCCTCGGACTCGGTTGGGATCGCGCACTCCGCGATCGCCTGCTCTGCGGAGCAGACGTGGGGCCCGAATACGGCGGTCCAGTAGCGCTTCGCGGCATCGGTCGGCAGGGTGTGGGATCGGTGGTCGGTCATGGTCAGTTCCTCCTACCTCGAAAGGCCCGACCCCAGAGGGGTGCGGGCCGGGAGGACGAGGGGGTGATGGTTACCGGGCCTCGGTCTGCTCCAGCCACGCAATCTGGCGAGGCGACAGGTTGGCCACGCGGCCATTCCGGAGGTCTTCCGCCATGCGCTGAAACGCCGGGTGGTCAGCTCGGTCGAGGCGGGCCAGCAACTCGCCGTGGCGCTGCTCGGCGGTCGCCGCCAGCTCCGCCGCCTTGGCTGCCCCGCGCGCCGTCCTGAGAGCCTTGGCGCGGGCATTCTTTGCGCGACGGATGGGGGCCAGCAGGGCAGCCGTCTCACGTTCGTGCGCGGTGCCGGCAGCCGCCTTCGCCACCTTCTCGACGCACTCGCATCCGACGTGGAATTCGCGTCCGTCGGCTGAGCGGACCCGATACATGTTGACGATGTAGGTGCCGCAGTAGGCGCATGACCCGCCCGGCTTGGTGGTCAGCGCGATCCCGGTCCGCTGGTACTCCTCGCGGTTCAGGATCGCTTCGCCGTAGCAGAGATCCTGCTCGACCATGCCCACGAACCGGAACGGCGCCTGGCCGAGCCCGCGAGCCTCGAACGGGTGGATGATGGTCTTCGCTGTGGCCGTCGTCGTGTTCGTCATGCTTCATAAGGTACTCCTTTTCAGAGTACAGTCAAGCTCCCTTCTCAACAAATCGACCTGACCCGCTGGCCAAGCACAAAACACGCAGGAAACCATGCCCGACCGCCTATCCCGCACCGGACACCTGGCGCACGACCCGGACGGGATGTCGGTGTTCGTGCCGGACTCTGACCCGCCGAAGCCAGATGCCCCCGTGGCACCCCCTCCTGCCTCCCCACGCGCGTCTCTTCCACCAGGGCGAGCGCAGTCGGTAGCGGTCGTCCTGGCCGTCGTGCTGGGCTCTGGCGGGGCGTCTGAACTCATCCGGGCACTGAGGGGCGACGGGGGCCAGGCGCAGGCCACGACGGCGCTGACAGTCCAGGTCCAGGTCCTGTCTGCCACCGTGGCCAGGCTCGAGCCGAAGGTCGAGTCGCTGGCCAAGTTGGTGGTCGAGATGCGGGCGGCGGACAAGGCGAGGGAGGACCAGCGGCGGCAGCAACTCACGGAGGTCCGGAGCCACCTGACGCAGCCGCCACGGCCGGATGTCCCGGGGGCGATTCGCGTGCTGGACGAGTAGCGCGCGGGAGGGGTAGTGGCTAGGATTGGAGCGAAGCCGAGTTTGCTGCCCGTATCCCGGGCCCGATCGTCGATAGGCGGTCGGGCCCGAACTATCTCTGCTGCGGTCCGAAGACGTGGTCGTAGAAGCTGACCTTCCCGCCCCTCGCCCGTCCTCGCATCCGCCGCCGGTGCCAGTCCCACAGCTCGCAGACGCACCGATAGCAGGCGCGTCCCCGCGGCGAGTACCAGGCTCCGGTTGCGGGATGCCAAGGGGCGCCGCAGATGGTACAGGGTAGAGACATGGAGGGTTGGCCGAGAGGTCGAAGGCAGCCGGTTTGAACCCGGCAGACGGTAACGTCCGGGGGTTCGAATCCCTCACCCTCCTCAGCGGCTGAGCCACGAGCCCAGACCGCAACGAGCCCCGTCGGTTCAGCCGGCGGGGTTCAGCTTTGTGAGGACTACTCATCGTAGCCGAGCGTGGGGGACAGTTCGTACCTGCCGTCGACGGGCGCCACGACCGGGAGCCCCTTCGGGTCCGTCGGGTGCGCGATCACGAGCACCCCGTCACGGAGCCACGCTGGGTGGCGGACGATAAATTCCCCGGTGGCGTCTCGGTCCACCAGGTGAACGGGTTTGGTGCTGATCGTGGCTTCGGCGTGCGTCATGGTGTCCTCCGACGCCGCGAGCCCCGGCCTCGTGAGAGGTGCGGGGCGGGAGTGGGCGCAGAGAGGGACTACTCGGCGGCGATCTCGGCCTGCACGTCACGCGCGAACTGGTCGCGCGTGGTAGCGTCCGGCGCGGTGCCGGCAAAAGCTTCGAGTGCCTCGTAATCCCCGTGCCCGGGGATGTAATCCTCGCCGGCTCCCTGCTCGATTGCGGTCCGGGCGACGATCTCGACTAGCTCTCCGTAGGTCTGCGCGGTGCGGGTGTTGGTCGTCACGGTGGGTCCTCAACGCCCGAAGCCCGCCCCAGCGTGACCTGGGTTCGGGCGGGGACTGGCTGGGATTGGTTACCCCGGGAGCCTACCCGGGGAGGAGTACGTACCTTCACGCCGCGCGCCAGTTCGGCTGGCGGGGATCCCGATGGCGGCGGCGAGGACTTCGGGAGCCAGGAGGCTGGCCGCTGTCTCTGTCGTCGTCATGCTGTATCTATACACTATCCGGAGCCGTTTGCGATCGCAAATCGACCGAGCCAAGCAGATAGGCCACCCGGTCAGTCCCGCCCTGCCCTCCGCGTCCTCACCTGTCCGGACCGTCTCCAGCCTAGCTCGGCCTGTAGTTGGTCCACCGCCCGGGAGAGGTCCGGCAGGCGCCGCAGCCACCCATAGAGGGTCAGCTCCCGGATACCGAGGTGCTGGGCGGCTCCACGGGTAGACCCTCCTGCGGCCAGGTAGGCCGCTCGGATCTCGGCCATGGCCCTCGCCTGGTCGGTGGGCGATGGGGAGGTGAGGAGGGCGAGGAGTAGGCGGGGAGGTGGCATGTGTTACCCCTGCGCACCAGCCGCGCACCACGCCTCGAAACACTCCTGCTCGGCCTCGTAGACGTCGGTGCCACGACTGCCGCCGGGGCCCGGTACGTGCTCTACGTCCAGGTCGGGATAGTTCTCGCCGAACCAATCGTCGGCCCAGGTGCAGTAGTCCTCGACGTTCGCGGCCGTCGCGATTTCGTACCCCAGCGACTCGGTGCTGACCTCGATGCGGATCGTCATGGCGGGTTCCTCCGACGCATCAGGCCCCGGGGTCTGACGACCTGCGGGGCTGGAGCGGGAGGAACGGTTTCACCGTGCGCAGCGGGCGGCGCGGAGTAGGTCGTTGGCGCGGGACTGCGAGCCGCACTCGCGGGCGAACGCGGAGAATGCCGCATCGAACGCCTTGCGAGCGGCTTTGGCGGCCTCTCCCGCCGCGTCCTCGGCGTCGTAGAGAGCGTCGCTGTCCGGGTCGGCGGCCAGCGCGGCCTTGGCGACCTGGCGAGCGGCCTCCGTGCGGGTCTGCTCGTCTTCAAGGGCGAGGAGTTTTTCGATCGTCGTCGCGTTGGTCATGTCCTATCTATACACTATATCGGGCCAGATGCGATCGTAAATCGACACGGGCTCGAAGTTAGGCCAGCCGACCTAACCAGGACCGGACCGAACGGTGGGCAGGCTCCGCACCAGCGCCCGCGCGCAGTCGCGGAGGGTGCCGGTGGCGACGGTGCGCGAATACAGCTCCTCCGAGTGCCAGACCACCGCCGTCCACCCGGTGGCGGTAGGCCGCACTCGACCGACGGTCTGGGGCCCGCGGCTCAGCCACCACGATGGGTGAGGCGACGCGTGCGGCAGCGGCTCCCACCTGAGCCCGCTCGGCACCAGTGCGGGCGGTGCGAGCTGCCACGGCCAGACCCAGTCGAGGCAGATGCACCGTACCAAAGGGATCCCGGCGTGACGGTGCGCCAGTCCCAGCGTGATCCGATCCTTGTACGGTTCGACGAGTCGGCGGCAGTGGTGGCAGGTCATGGTGGCGGTTCCCTCGATTCCCACGTCGTCGGCTCTCTCCCGAGCAGGTCCACCAGTTCGCCCCACGAGAACCCTCCGCGCTCTGCCATGCGCTGGCGCTCCTCTCGTGCCCAATCGCAATTCGCGTCCGGGAGGTCATCGCGAATCCATCCGGCGGCGACGAGCGATGTACCCGGCTCATCACGGTGAGTGTACGTGACGAGGCCCTCGGCCCCCATCGCGCGAGCCACCCGAGCCGCGGCACCGTACAGACGCGAGCACCCGCAATCGACGCCCTCCACCACTGCGAGTCGGGTCAGCGTCAGGATATCCGAGTCGTTGAACAAGCGCGCAAGATTCCCGACAGTGACGCAGCCGACCACCACGCCATCACGCTCGAGTCGGAGCGCCCATAGGCAGGACGGAGACAGACGCTTTCCGAGTCGGCGGTACACCTCTCCAACGAAACGGTTTGCCTGTTTCGCCGACCACGGGCGCACGCGGTACTCTGTCACGTCCCCTCCCTCTCCTCGAATCGCGAGCAGGAACCCCATGCATCAAGGCCCAGTTCCTCGCGCGTATCCGGACATCGGTACTCGCTACCCTGGTGCTTGCACCGGTCGCAGCGCTGCTCGTGGTGCTGGCGCACGGTCGCGCGCCAGGTTAACGACAGCCATCGCCATTGCTTCGCCGCCGCCGCACACCGCGCCCGTTTGCGCTCGATCTCCGCGACCCGCGCCCGGAGCTGGACGAGCTCGTGGACGGCTCGACGCTGGTATGTCCGGCACTCGGTACCGACAAAAGGCCCGCTGATGCTGATAATCGGGTCCACCAAGCATCGAGATGCGTACTCTCTGGAGTGCGGAGATGGCACGAACGACGGGCACTCCGCCGAGCACCGTGGCTCGCCGGTGGTGAGGTCGGGCGCGATGGGGAGGTCACCCATCACTGCTCCGTCGTGCTCAGGTACCCGCGTCCGCGCTGGCACCACTCGCGGTTCGTCTTCGTGACCAGCGAGCATCCGGCCCCGTTGATCTCGCCGGGGTTGCCAGCGGCGTCGCACCAGATCGGTAGCCTGGCGTCGTCGTCGAGTTGCTCGATCTCGTTCTCGGGGTCATCGTACTCGGCGCCGGTCGTCTCGCGGAACACCTCCACGGCGTCGGCCAGGTTTGCAGCGATCACCCATTCATAGTCCGTTGTGAACACGTGTAGGTCACCCATTCGCCACTTCCTTTCCCGCTGGCGTCCTCTGCCAGGATGTGTCGTGGACGCGCGCGTCGCCACTCCGGCGGTCCCACGGTATCGCCCGCACGAGCCCCCGCGTGGTGAGAGCATCGAGAGCCATCACCTCCTTCGTCGAGCTCGGGAAACGCGCCCCCGGCTGGTCCGGGCAGGCGCGCAGGACCGAGAACTGGTAGGGGGTCAGGTCAGGCATGGTCGGACTCCTTTGCCAATGCAGCATGGTAGGCGCGCTTGCACTGTTTGCACCCAATGGTTTTGGGATCGAATAGACACGCTTCGGTGTACCAGAACGTTGCGTCCCTGCCACACAACGTTCTGTCTCCACCCACCAACGCCACGTGACGGAGCCCGGTGCCTGCCGTCGGCGGGTAAACGATAACTGCCCACGCGCGCGGTATGCTAGCCATCCGCCACTTCCTTTCCCGCTGGAGTCCGTTGCCACACGTGCGTTTCGTGACTCCTCAGAGAGTACGGCAGCGCCCGCATGAGCCCTAACGCAGCGAGTGCGTCAATCGCCCGTGCCTCCTCTACCGTGGTGCTAGCGAACCGCGCCCCCGGTGGGTCCGGGCAGGCGCGGAGGACGGCGAGCTGGCAGGGGGTCAGGTCAGCCACGGCCGGCCCTCATCTTCTCGTCACGACTCCAGCAATCGTTGCACCAGTCGTTGCGCTCTCCGTCGCCGTCGAGGTGCGCCCCTTCACAGTAGCAGACCTGCCGGAGGCATTTCGCGCACGTGAACGTCTGGCCGAATCCGTAGCCGCACTGGCCTGGGTTGGTACCGTGCGGACTGCGGCGTTTGGTGTCAGGCATGGTCCACTGCTTTCTCCGGGTACATCCAGAATGCTTCCCCGGAGCCGTCGCAATCCCAACAGCGATCGGTGTCCTGTGCGAGTTCGTTCTCCGTGCTCGTGTCCACGATGATGTAGCCGTTCCCACCGCAGGTTTCGCACGGTCCATGGTGGACGACGATATCGGGGTCAGGCATGTTCCGTCTCCCACGCCTCGAACCGCGAGCAGGACTCTCCTGGACCCATCTGATTGCTCAGGTCGGGGCACGGTGGCCAAACATGGTGCCCGCGGCGTCGGCACCGGTCGCACCGCCTACCCTCGATCTCCGCGACCCGCGCCCGGAACTGCACGAGTTCAGTGTGGGACCGGTGATGATACCCAGCAAGAGCGGCCAGTTCGCACGCTCGAATGTTTCCGAGGAGCCGGACCTCCGGTCCCCACGCAACGGAGCATCGGAGCAACTCCACGGCAATCGCGTCCATGGGCATCATGGGACCACCGATGTCCGAGCACCATGGCTCACCGGTGGTGAGATCGGGTGCAATCGTTGGTTCAACCATTTGCCACTTCCTTTCCCTTCTCGGTCCTCCACAGGACGCCCACCGCGAACCTCCGGAAGAGCACGAAACCGGCGAACCACGTGCGGTGTCGCGAGAGCTTGTGGTCTTCGAGCCCAGCCAGAACGTGCATCGGCACGCCGTACATCCACCGGATCATTTCGCCACTTCCTTTCCCGCTGGCGTTCGCTGCCAGCACGAGCTGTAGACGCGCTCGCCATCGCCACTGCGTCGGTAGTACGGTAGCGCGCGAACGAGCCCTATCTGGGCTAGCCAGGAGAGCGCCAGCACCTCCTTCGTGCTGCTCGGGAACCGCGCCCCGGGCTGGTCCGGGCAGGCGCGCAGTACGGCGATCTGGTAGGGGGTCAGGTCAGGCATGGGTCCTCCCCGCCATCCGTATCGCCTCGAAGACCGCTTCGTCGAGCGAGCTTAACACCGTCACGAGCGGATGACGGCAGACGTTCTGCGCTGGCCCAACCCACAGCACCGAAACCCGGTGAGCCAGTGCGGCTCCGACCTCCACAAGCGCACCCTTGAGGATTTCACCGGGCTCTGAGTAGCAGATCAGCACGTCAGCTCCCGACGCCTCGGTGACGCATCGGGTGAACAGTCCTGGCCAGTCGATGGTTTGCCCGGGGCCCGCCTCGTCGATCCACGTGCTGATGATTGGCATCCCGACGTCGCGAAGCGCGATCCACCGGTGAGCATGAATCGTCTTGCTCGCAACGTAGATTCGTTCACCCACCGTCCCCTCCTCCCCTCCCCGACTCCGGGCAGTCCTCGTCAGCGAGCAGGCCGAGGTTGGCGGCTAGCGAGACGACGTCGGTCCCGCAGACGTCCTGATCGTCGGCGTCGCAGGCCCAGTAGAGCCCGCGTCCGTCGTGGCTGATCTCGCGATCGACACCCGGGTTCGTGAGCCACTCGAACAGCGCCCGGAAGGCCCGCAGCTCGCGAGTGTCCGCGACCACCTTGTTGATGTCGCGCCACATCTCCGCGCGCTCGAGTTCCGGCAGCGAGTCGATCAAGCGCTGACCGCGCTGGTAGGCGTCGAGTTGGGACTCGAGTTCGGCGATCCGCTTCCGGGCGGCGGCGAGTTCGCGCTCCGCGTCGCGCGCCTCGTGCTGGGCGTGGCGCAGCTCGTTCCAGAGGTCGACGTTGTCAGGCATCACAGCCCCCTTTCGTCCTTGATCTTGCCCACGAGCTCGCGCACGCAGTAGTTCACCGCTCGGAACGACAAGCGGACGTCGGGATCGCGTGGCTCTTGCGTTTTCGCCGCCAAGTGGTCGAGCATCGCCTGAACGAGTTCGTCCAGGCGGGCCTCCGAGATGAGGATGACCTTCACTTGCCCGCCTTCCGGTCGTGCCGCGCGATAACGGCCCGGACGTTGGAGAGGTGGGCATCCAGCATTCCCTGGTAAGAAATCCGCAGGTTAGAGGGTCCGGACATCCTAACTATCGTACCGTTGGACTCCACCACCGCATCCCCATCCCACCGCGACCCCGGCGCCAGGCCAGGATCCGGTGCAGGAGTGGCCTCCGCTTGCCCGCCCAGCGCGCGGACGGCGCGCATGAGGGCCGCCTCGAACCCGGCAGCGATGCCCTCAGCCTGGTGTTTGCGCTGCATCATCTCACAGGCGGACGCGGCATCGGAGGTCGGTTCGTTGCGCTCCCACTGCTCGGCCACCTGCTCTACCGCAGCGGCGTACACACGCGCCGCCTCGATGACCCCGCGCTCGGCAGAGGAGGGACCGTGGAGCCAGGACGCCTGGGATTGCTCCCGCTCCTTCGTCAGCCGCTCGACCTCGGCACGGGCGGATCGGAGTTCGCAGTGAACCGCGTCGATCGTGCTCTCGTCGGCGCAGGCGTCCACGGCGGCGCGAATGGAGCGTAGTTCCTCCCTCGACAGCGCCAGCTCGGACGTCGCCACGTCGCGCGCGCTCTCAATGTCGTCCCGCTCCTTCGTCAGGCGTTCAACCGCCCCCACGACCGTTTCATCACTGCGCCTCCCCGCCATCTTCTCGACCTTGAGGATGCCGCTTAACTCGGCCATGTCGCGATACCAGTCGCGGTCTTTCTCCGCGGCGGCGACTCGGACACGGGCCTCCTCGATCGCCTTCTCGGCCGCTTCGTGAGTGGCTTCACGTTCGCGGAGCAGTCGGTCCCGCTCGAGGATGGCGGCGTCCCGCTCGGCAACCACGCGCTCTAGCCGCGACTTTACATCGTCGCGCTCGGCAACCAGAGCTCGCAAAACATCCGGGAAAAACCCGCCCGAAGAACCCGCGATCTGGTGCAGGACATGCACGTCTGCCAGTCGCGGGAACGCCTCTCGTGCGACTCGCTCCCGCACCTCCTCCGGCGCGGCCTTGAGCGCCAGCACGACGTCCTCCGCCTTCGCGTGCCGGTAGTGAGCGCCGTTGCGGTTGAGCCGCTCCACCACTAGGGTCATCGGTGCCGCGTCTTCGGGGTCCAGGAATCCGAGTCGTTCAGTCATCACAATACCTCCACTTCATCCGCGCTGGCGCTTCTTGCGCCTGTTCAATCGCTTCTGTTTCGCGGCCGCCCGCTGGCCAGCGGTCTTCGGTTCGTTCCGCTTCTTCCTCTCCTTCCGAGGAGGCGCCGGCGGTGGGCGCGTAAAAGGCTCGAGCTGAACATCGAACGCCGGGCGCGACGGCTCACTGGTTGCCATGAGGAGTGCCGTAACCGCCAGGAGCGGAGAGAGCTTGCTCACACGTACCTTCCACTTCTCTCGTCCCGCTTCATCCCGAGGAGGGCGGCGAGCTCAGCCAGCGCCATGCGTGCACGCAGATCCAGTTCGGTGTCGTCGAGTGCCAGCACGAGCTCCCGCGCGGCCGCTCTCACCGCGTCCTCACCGGCTGCGCTCCGCTCCGCCTGCTCAGCCGCTGTTCGGCTCTCCTGGGGCTCCGCCCCCTGCTCGCTTGCCTGGCTGGACTGAACTGCGGCCAGGCGGAAGCCCAGGCGGCGCCCGCGGTAGTCAGGCGAGTCCCGGGAGCGGTAGGCGGAGCGGCAGAGCCAGGCGAAGCCGCGCCAGCTGCCGCCGCGGAAGACGCGGGCCTGGCCCGTTGCGGGTCCGATCGGGTCGCGTTGATTTTCCGCTGGGTAGTCGCCGTACCAGTCGCCGCACCATTCCCACACGTTGCCGTGCGTGTCGTGCAGGACCCAGGCATTGGGCCTCTTCTCCCTCACCGGATGCGTCTTGCTGCCACTGTTCCCGATGAACCACCCGAACTCCCGCAGTACCGGATCGTCCCCCGTGGGTTTCGTGCACGCCGAGCCGTTGTTGAACGCGGTCGCGGTCCCCGCTCGGCACGCGTACTCCCACTCCGCTTCCGTGGGCAGCCGCGCGCCGAGGCCGGGGAAGCGCCCCTCGAGCCGCGCGCAGAAGGCCTGGCAATCGTCCCAACTCACCTGCTCGACCGGGTGCTGCCCGCTCTTCGGCTCGTTCGCGAAGTAGCTCGGATTCTCGCCCATCACGGCGAGCCACTCTGCTTGCGTGCAGGGTGTCTCGGCGAGCCAGAAGCCCTGGGTGATCGTGACCCAGTGCTGCGTCTCGTCGCAGCAGCGTCTCTGTTCATTCTCTGGCGAGCCCATGAGGAAGCGGCCGGGGGGGATCCAGCGGAACACCGTGGGGTGACCGGGTACGAGATCGATGGTGGCGTAGGTCCCGTGCTCGTCGCTGCCGAACGACGTGGCCCAGGGGGGCGCGGCCTCCAGGGCGGCGAGCAGGGAGGTGCCGTCAGCAAACTTTGCCGGAACGCTCGGTGAATCAATCGTGTTTCGTGGCATAGATTCTCCTTCTCGTGGGCGCCCCGGGAATCGAACCCGGGCATGGTGCGGTGCGAGGCTATGTCGCGACCGAAAGTCACCGATGGCCATCGCGCCCAGGTGCCAGCCCCGGTTGCCCGGAGCCGGCCGCAACGCTCGCGACCGATGGGGAGTGGTCGCGGGCGTTGACAAGATCATGCTGCTGCGATCCTTTCCCCGCATCCGGTGACGTAGTTTCGTATGCCATCAATCTGCTCACGGATGATCGGGTCCGCCACGTCCGGCACCTCTACCGCGAGCAGGGCGGCGATGTACCGGGCAGCGCGTTCCTTGTCGGGCAGGAGTGCGATCCGTCGGGCTTCGAGCTTGGCGACACGCTCCGCTTCCGCTACGGCCGCTTCCTCGGCGGCGATGCGGTCGCGTTCGAACTGCTCGCGGACTCGACGCTCTTCGTCCGCGCGCGCCAGTCTGGCCGCCTCCTCGCGTTCCGCCTGCCGCTTCTGTTCCTCGACGGCGCGACGCTCGGCATCGATGGCGGCCTGCTGGGCGCGTTGCTCGGTCTCCACGCGCTCCCGTTCCTCGCGCGCCACCTTCTCCACGGCCTCGCGCTCGGCCTTGTCACGGGCCGCCTGAGCGGACTTCTCGGCTTCGAGCTTCCGCCGCTCGGCGTCGATATTCGCCTGCGCGGCCGCTTGCTCGGCGGCTACCCGCTCCCGCTCGACCCGCGTGGCCTCCTCAGCAGCCGCCCGTTCGGCATCGAGCCGGGCCCGTTCTGCGGCCAGCGCGGCCCGCTCGACAGCAAGCCTGGCTTCCTCCGCTTCCCGCTCAGTGCGTCGCTTCGCTTCCTCGGCTTCGCGTTCCGCCCGGAGGCGGGCTTCGACGGCGGCGCGTTCGGCTTCCGCCTTGGCTCGCTTCTCGGCATCCTTGACGGCGTCGACCGCTTTCTTCGCCGATTGGAGCGGATCTTCCACCGCGCGGATCCTGGCCTCGAAACCCTTCGCCGTCGCGTTCACGGCGCGCTGATGCGCCAGCGCCGCCTCGTTCAGCTCCTTCCGCTTGTCCTCGATCTCACCGCGGAGATCTCGGCACACCGCGATGGCACAGGTGCCCTCCTTGTACGCCGCCGGCGTGTCGAACGTGCAGTTCGCCAGCGGGGCGAGCCGCGCGTCGAGCTCCTCGGCAGTGACCGGGAACGTGATAGCGGGGACGCCGACTGCGACGATCTCGGTCTTCGGCTCCGGCGTCTGGTCCTTGAGTGGTGCGTTCATGTCGTGCTCCTAGAAGTTGTCGTCCTCATTGCGTTCCGCTGGTCGCTGTGCGGATTGCTCCGCCGGCTTCGGTTCCCATTGGTGCAGTATTGGTTCCTTGCTCGGCGGCTTTCCGGTCGCCCGATCCTCGCCGCGGGTCCCCGACCAGATGTCCGTCGGGAAGAGCGTCCGCCACGCAATCCACTTGGAGATCGTGTCGGCAGTCTTGCGATCCTTCTCCGCGTACTGGCTATCGGTCGCTCCGCTCTCGGTTTTCTTCCCGTGCCACCATTGGAGATCCTCGAGAAGCATCTCGGACATCCAGCAATAGCCCTTGCCGCCTCGGGATAGGCGGCCATCGTACTTCGGTGGACGCAGTATCTCTGGAGCCCGCATCTCACCGAGTCGCTTCGGCATGGCGTCGTAGATCACGCCCAGCGCGAGCCGAAGCGGCAGGCCCGTGAACTCGTCGCGAGTCACGACAAGGACCCCAGTTCAGCCCGCCGAGCCTTGACGGTGTCAGCGATCAAAGCGCGCTGGGTCTTGCTCCACGGCTTCCCCTTGGCGGAATCCCTGGCGGCGTCGAGCTCGTCTGCCGTATTCGCTGCCTTGGCCGCCGCCAACACCTTTGCGCACTCGGAGTCCTCGGGCGTCTTGGTGTCGCCACCGGCGGCCCACTCAGCGAGCTGCTGCCCGATGTCCTCGCTGAGCTGCACGTCCAGAGCATCCTTGGACGTCCGCTCGAACAGGTGCGTGAACTGACCGGGTAGCTTCATCATCTCCCGCTCGCCCTGGTACTCACTGGCCCACGCCGGCCGCCCCTCGGATCCGGGCAACAGCAGGCATTTGAGCATGAGCTCGAAGACGAACTCCTCGCCAGCGATCGGACAGAATCCAAGCTGTTGCACGGCTTCTACGCCCTCCTTGCGTTCGTTCTTCGTCGCCAACTTGAGCTTGTTCTTGGCGCGGAAACAGAAGATACACGAGACGGACATCTCGGTGAGGATGGCGTTGATGAGCCGCCGACGGTTGGCCTTCGGCAACCCCCATGCGGACATCTTCACCGCGTCCACCGTCGTCTTGTATTCCTTGGCCAGTCGCTCGGCTTCGGCCTGGTGCTGTTCAAGAACCCCACCGATGCCGTCGTGCTCGTGCGACATGCTGTCCACGACGATCACCTTGGCGCCACGCTTGGCGCAGTGCTCGATTGCGGACAGGTAACGGAGCGATCCGTAGGGCGACGAGAACGGGACGTGGCGGAACGTGAACTTGCCGCGAGCAGGCTCTGCCTTCTCGCCAGGAAGCGGGGCATAGTGGAGCCCGCGGTTCGACTCGGTGTCGATGAAGAACACTTCTCCTCCCGTGACCCGCTGCATCCCCGTTGCCAGGCGAAGCGCCGAGTACGTCTTTCCGGTTCCACTCGGGCCAACGAGGCCCACCAGAAGCGGAGTCGCCACGCGGGCGGCCGGTGCGTCCTTGAACTCCCAGGTTTCTGCCGATTGTGTCATGTTCGTCTCCTTCAACTTGCTTCATCTTCTTCGTAGACCTCGTAAGCCGGTGGGCTGACAAGGACTAGGTCTTCGGAGTATTCGGGCCAGCAGTTGTCACGCAGGCAGATGGACCACGTCTCACAGGCGCGCTTCCACCGGCGCTCCCCAAGGTCACGCATGGCGCCATCGCACCCGGCGACCGTTACACAGTGGGGCTTCGTGAGCTCGATCGCAACGTCACGGAATCGAACTCTTCCAAGTTTCGTCGGGTCAACCGTCTCCAGCGCTTGCGTATAGGCGGCGGACTGGATCTCGTAGCCGAAGTTGCAGAAGTGCCGGCCAAGCTTGCTCGGCGGGATGATCTTTCCGGTCGTCTTCAGGTCGTAGATGGTTCCGTCGCGAGCGATGTGGTCGAGTCGTCCGCGGCACTGGATGGGGCCGAACTCCGTCTCCACTACCCACAGGACCGTGACCTCGGAGTGGCCGTCGAGGATTACTCCGCGGCTGGCCAGCTTCGGTTTCACGACATCCGCGATCTCGAACGCTCGCGAGATGTCCTTGTCCAGCGCAGGGAGTTCGCCGGCTTCGCGAGCTGCATCCCGTTCCTCGCGAGCTGCCACCTTCTTCCAGTCGTCCGCGTGGACGGCGTGAATCTTCGGCCCCTTCCCGAGCAGTAGCGCGTGCACGAGAGATCCGGTGTCCATCGCGCTTGTCGCCGGGGTACGCTCTCCTCCGAGCTTCGGATGTTCCAGCCAGGCGTGCGCCGGACTCTTCGAGATCATGGTGTGGGCAATCGACTGACTCAACGCCGGAACGTCGCACGGGTCCGCGTGGTAGTCTGACTCGGGCACGTCGAGTAGGAGAGCATTCCGGAAGGTCACAGCCCGTCCCCCTCCCCAACCGGCGCCCCTTCGCTCGGGCGCTGGTCCCGCTCGCAGTCCGTCGCCGCGCGCTCCGTGGTGCTGCAACGCTCGAGGTGCTGGCGCTCGTCCGCATCATCGATCATCGCCAGCAGCCTGGTCCGCGCGATCTCCCGCCGATGCTGTCGGTCACGCTCGACCAAGACCAGCAGCTTCTTCGCCGTAGCCTCGAGATCGACCGCGTCCACGCACCAAGTACAGGCGCTCGCCACCTGGGCTTTTCCAGTGCCCGGGTAGACCGCGACGGCGTAGTCTCCGGCACTCAGAATCCATCCGTCCCCTCCGTGCGAAACGCTCACCTGCCGGTGCGCTCCACCCTCTCTCCACTGGTCCAGGATGTCCCACGCGGGGGAGTTGATTGCGGTCTTCATGTCGTCCTCTCCTCTCCCGTCGGCAGTGTGGCCGGCGGGTCGTCATCGTCCTCCTCGTCCAGTTCCTTCGCGATCTCCAGGCACGTCGGGCACCGCTCGCCGTCATCGGGCCAATCGTTCTCGTCGTGGCCGATGGCCAGCCCGTCCTCGTCGTACCCGATTGCTCTCCCGCATCTGGCGCACGTCGTCTCCGGGCACATCCGCGCGTCCTCCCGCTCGGCTGCGTTCAGTGCACGCGGCTCCGGATCAGGCGGATCAGAGTCGCGCTCGCACCACTCGTCCGGCGGGTCCAGGTCCGGCTCGCAGTCGCACGACGGGTCCAGGCCATGGTGCGGGCACGGCGGGGGCTCGGACTCGGGCGGGTCGAGTCGGTAGTCGGGCAGTCGGTAGTTCACGGATTCGTTTCCTCTTCGTTCGTGCCCGACGCATCTCCGGAGCGGATTCCCGGGTCCGCGTCGGGGCAGTCTTTCCAGCCGAGGGCAGTGGCGCAGTCGGCGGCCAGCGTGCACCCGCAGCAGTACGGATAGCCGACGTGCCACCACGACAGGTCCTCGGTGGAAGCCGTCAGCCACTGGGACGCCCGCAGTTCCCGCCGCGCCTCGTCCCGCTCCTGCTTCAACACCTCGTTCGCGGCCTGCGTGGCGGGGTCCTTGGCCGCGAAGTACCTGCCCCAGCAGCGCGACCGATACTGATTCGCGATCTCGAGCCGCGGCAGGATGTCCGCGCGCTCCGGCACCGTGGCAGTGGCGTACTCGCGCTGGATTCGCCAGGCGGCCTTCGTCGCCGCGTCGAGTTGACGCTTGGCTTCGAGGATGGTGGCGTCGGTGGGGGAGATCACGGCGTTCTTTCCCCGAGCCCGATGCAATGCGGGTTACTGAGAGCCTCGCGCCCCGCAGCGGTGAGCCTCCAAAAGCTGTTCCCAGATGTGCTGATCCAGGTCCTCTCGATCAGTCCGAAACTCTCCACCCATCGGTATATGGGTTCTTCCTCGATCCCGCAGTAGACCCGCTCATCTCGGACGCGAACCAGCACAGAGTATTCGTCGGCGGTGAAGATCATCGGGACTCCTTCGCTGCCTTCCTGGCGGCTTCCGCGACCGCGATCGATTCCTCGGTTACTACCGCGGCGCGGACCTCAGCGATCTCCTGCTCGAGCTTGGCGATCCGACAGTAGGTCCATCGGTTTACCCGCTCTAGGCACTCGGACACGGTGGCGCCGTAGTCGATGTTGTGCGCCACCAACCGACGTGAGTTGCGGCATCGGCGCGGGTACGAGCTACGAAGTTTTTCGGCATCGTCCGCCTGTTCCCACGTGCCGTGGAGCAGGAGATCGGCGCAGGATTCGTCCTTGCGCGGTCGCACCCGATCGGCATCGACGCGGCGGAGTTTCCCGTCGTGGTAGATCCAGAGCTTGGTGATCATCGACTTCCCTTCCGCTCGAGTCCCGCGACGAGCAGTTCCGCATCACCGGCGGCGTCGCCCGCGGCGGTAGCCAACTCGCGAGCCTCGGATGAGTGCGAGCGCTCCTCTGGGTTCTTCGACAGGCGGACCTTGGCCGCGTACCCGGCAGCCGCGTTGGCAGCCTGGCGAGCAGCCTTGGCGGCCGCGCGCTTGTCGTCCAGTTCGCGGCTCGTGCGGCACGCGAACAACTCGCGCTGGGCGTCCTGCGCGCAGCACTGGAGTCGGTAGAGATCGCCGGGGTCTTCCGCCGGAGGAGGAGCGGAGTCGCGCGGAAACGGCCGGGCGCACGCGCTGCTGGTGATTCGCTCGAGGGCGGACAGAGTCACTGCACCACCTCGACTCTATTCCCGTCGCGATCGACCTCCCAGCACGGAGCGCAGACCCGCGGTGCCTTGACCTTCTGCGGATAGTCGCCGTCCGGGTGCGTGACGATCTCGTCGAGTCGCACCGGACACGCCACGAAGCGGGTGGCATCCGGCATGAACTCGAGCGCGTGCCGCGGGGTCGGCGAGAAGTGCAGTCCTCCTCCACACTCGCGCTCACCACCGTCCCAATCGGGTGCCGCCGGAGCGGTTCCCGGGACGTAGGAGAATCGATGCTTCGCGCACCAATCGTCGCCAACCGCCTTGTAAAGCACTACCACGCCGGCGGGATCCCCCGGGTACTCGGTGACCCCGTAGTATTCGCACCACGCTCCGGATGTGCTGAGATCGACGCGCTGGACGAATCCACCACCGTCGATCACCGGGAGCACACCCAGCGCCAGCACGGAGACCATCGCGGTGGCATTGACGCGCACCTTGCCGCGCACCGACACCTGGCACGATCCGGAGGCCTCGACGTGCGGCTGCGACGACTCCCAGGCCTCGACGTGCGGCTGCGACGACCCCCAGGCCTCGACGTGCGGCTGCGACGACCCCCAGGCCCCGACGTGCGGCTGCGACGACCCCCGGGCCCCGACGT
>Ga0214474_1000026_pt1 | contig 90451 bp, 81 predicted proteins | sample RVTome_2_FD_187335 | JGI IMG/M metagenome (GOLD analysis project Ga0214474, IMG submission 187335) | Soil microbial communities from uranium-contaminated site in the Upper Colorado River Basin, Wyoming, United States - RVT95D214 HiSeq ... | reverse complement strand
TAACAATGATAATCTCGGAAAAAAGCTCTTTGCATTTACCGTAGACATGATCAAAAAGGGAGATGCCCCCGATTTGGATGAAAGCCTTATCCTGCCCCATGCGGCGACTCTCACCCCCCGCTAAAATAGCACACGAAACATCAAATTCCATCGGTATAGTCTAAATACCACTATTTACCCTTCTAATCAAGAAGGGATTGGGTATTGACAGTCTTAATCTACTAACCTACAATTTTATAAAAAATGAGATAATCAACAATTAATCTCAAGTATTTTATAAAATTTTATACTTAAGTTATTATAATATAAGGAAATTATAGGAATGCTCATAGGGGTTATATCTGATACTCATCTGGCAAGCGTCACCGAGGGGTTTATGGACCTAGTGGAGGACCGTTTTTCGGATTGCGACATAGTCGTTCATGCTGGCGATTTTACCAGTTCGGCAGTTTATTTTTATCTGAATAAGGTAATTGCTGGCAATCTCATAGCTGTTTGCGGGAACATGGACCCCTCTGAGCTGCGCGAGTTGCTGCCGGAGAGGATAATTTTTGAAAAATTGGACAAAAAAATTGGTTTAATCCACGGGTGGGGACGACCGCAGGGTCTAGAAGAGAGGATTGCAAAGGTTTTTCATGACGACGACGTTCGCTGCATCATTTACGGCCACAGCCACAACAGCGCAAATCACAAGGTTGATGATATCCTCTTTTTTAATCCTGGCTCGCCAACGGATAAATACTTCGCCAAGAAAACCAGCATTGGGTATGTGACCATTCAAGATGATGAAATCTCAGGGGAGATTGTCCCCATTTAAATGCCTGTATATTACGTCTGATAAGATATATTATGTAAACTAATTGGTTATTTATCTGGGTTAGTGCTTCCAAGTCTCTCGACCTAGCGTGCCCATACTATCCCAAAAAAGCCCATTTCATTCCCCTTCCTTGCATTTGTTCGGTAATTGAGTAGTAGTACCTGTAGCTAACATCTAATGTGCATATGTCGTCAGCAGCCTGAAACAAACAGTGGCCTTTCGCCCGCAACTCGCAATAACGGCGGCCACTAGGCATGTGATCCGCATGGAGCTACTTCACCGTTAAGCGCAAGATACAATGGGGTTTAAACCCCCTACCCTACCCAGCAAGTGCACGTTGCAAGCGGTGAACTTTTCTCCAGTAGTAAAAAATGCTGCAAATTGCTATCATGTCCGAGCGAAAAATAATGAGAAGCTCTCACTGGAGCTGACCGGCAAGGTTAGAGGGCTTCAGAGGTTCCGATGATCGCCATTGTTAAGCATGCCGGGCAAAAAGGGGCTTAACGGCCCAACTTACAAAACCTAAGGAGGTCGCAAAATTCGAGGATGAGCCTAGCTGAGAGGATCTTCAAGGGTGACATAAAGGCTGCCTCGCGTCTGATCAGGGATATCGACGATGAGATGGAGTCGGCAAAAGACGAACTGAAGAAACTCTACGCAAAGACAGGCAGGGCCCACATCGTCGGTATCACCGGACCCCCAGGCGTAGGAAAAAGCACCCTGGTGGACAAGATAATCGAGGTTCTCAGGGGTGAGATGAAGACGGTGGGGGTCATCGTTGTGGACCCCTCCAGCCCTTTCAGCGGGGGTGCCATCTTGGGGGACAGGATCAGGATGCAGCGCCACAGCATTGATGAAGGGGTCTTTATCCACAGCCTTGCTACGAGAGGACATCTGGGGGGAATCTCCCGATCCACCAGCGACATCATCAAGGTAATGGATGCCATGGGTAAAGAGGTCATCCTGGTGGAGACCGTGGGGGTGGGACAAGATGAGGTGGCTATCGCCAACGCAGTCGATACCTCCATCGTGGTTCTGGTCCCGGGCTTGGGCGATGACATTCAAGCGATAAAGGCGGGGATCTTGGAGATCGGGGATATCTTCGTGATCAACAAATGCGACCATGAAGGGGCGGATAGATTGGAGCAAGAGCTCAGTATCATGTTGGAGACGGGGCACAAGCGCACTGACAATTGGCAACCGCCCATCTGCCGAACGGAGGCCCTCAGCGGAAAGGGTACAGAAAAACTAGTAGCGGGGATTAAACTTCACCGCAACATGCTCCATCAGAAAGGTCTTCATCAGCAGCGGGAAAGGGAGCGTGCGAGGTTTGAGTTTTTGGAGATCCTCAAGTCATCTTTGATAAAGAAGCTTCAACAGCACTTGAGCCGGAATGGCGAATTGGATCGCATGGAGGAGGCTTTGATGAAGAGGGAGAAAGACCCGTACACGCTGGTCGAGGAGATCATCCAAAAAATTTTGCCGCAGTAAATAAAGGAGGTTTGGCAACATGTCCTTAAGGGAGAGACGCCGGAGAGAGTTAGAGGAAAAAAGGAGACAGGCTGAGCTGGCCGGAGGTGAGGATAAGATTCAGAAGCAGCATCAGATGGGAAAGTTGACGGCTCGGGAGCGCATCGACCTCTTACTGGACAAAGGGACCTTTGTTGAAATGGACAAGTTCGTGACCCATCATTGTCATGACTTCGGCATGGAGAGCCGGAAGATCTATGGGGATGGGGTGGTCACGGGATACGGGAAGGTCAATAGCAGGCTGACCTTTGTCTTCTCTCAGGACTTCACTGTCTTCGGCGGGGCCCTGGGTATGGCCTTTGCAATGAAGATCTGCAAGGTGATGGACCTTGCCGTGAAGAATGGAGCCCCTCTTATCGGCCTGAATGACTCCGGCGGGGCCCGTATCCAAGAGGGGGTGGAAAGCCTGGCAGGCTACGCCTATATCTTTCTCCGCAACACCTTGGCTTCGGGTGTCATACCCCAGATATCAGCTATTATGGGGCCGTGTGCCGGTGGCGCAGTGTATTCTCCGGCCATCACCGACTTCATCCTCATGACCAAAAAGACGAGCTTCATGTTCATCACCGGGCCTGATGTAATCAAGGCCACGACCCACGAGACAGTCACCAAAGAGGATTTGGGAGGCGCCATGACCCATAATGCGGTCAGTGGCGTGGCCCACTTCGCCCCTGAAGACGATGCCGATGCGATACGGCTCATTCGGGAACTGCTTGCCTATTGTCCGCAAAATAACAGGGAGAAACCCGCACGACGAGAGCCCAAAGACGACCCCAACAGAATGGAGGAAGAACTCAAAACCATCGTTCCGGATGATTCCAGAAAGCCCTACGATATGCACAGACTCATCAGGATGGTGGTGGACGGCGGCACACTCCTGGAAGTCCATGAACACTTTGCCAAGAACATCATCGTTGGTTTTGCCCGTCTTAACGGTATATCTGTTGGTATCGTAGCCAGCCAGCCCAATTATCTGGCCGGCTGTCTGGACATCAACGCATCGATGAAAGGAGCGCGTTTCGTCCGTTTCTGCGATTGTTTCAATATACCCTTGGTGACCTTCGTGGATGTGCCCGGCTTTCTTCCGGGCACGGCCCAGGAATTTGGCGGGATCATCAAACATGGGGCCAAGCTCCTCTATGCCTTCTGCGAGGCCACTGTCCCCAAGGTGACGGTAATCACCCGTAAGGGCTATGGGGGGGCCTATGACGTTATGTCCAGCAAGCATATCCGAGGGGACATAAACTATGCCTATCCCCTCGCTGAGATCGCCGTCATGGGACCTGAGGGAGCGGTGAACGTCATCTTCCGCAAGGAGATAGAACAGGCCAAAGACCAGGAGGAGGCCAAGAAGAAATTGGCAGATGAATATCTGGATAAGTTCGCCAGCCCCTATCTGGCGGCGGAGCTGGGATACGTCGATGAGATCATTGAGCCCGAGGAGACCAGGCCGAAGCTGATCCAGGCTTTAGAGATACTCCAGAACAAGGTAGACAGCAATCCACCAAAAAAACACGGGAACATCCCTCTCTAGGGTTAGCTGCTGTCGTAAGGCTGTTTTGATCCCCTACCCTACCCGGGAATTTTAATCAGGTGGCAGATTTTATTAAGGAGTGAGACATATGAAGGGCAAGATCAACGTAAAGGATGCGTATGGCCGCTGGGAGGAGACCACCCTCAAAAAGATCTTGGAGCGATCCCCAGAGCGCAAGGAATTCTTTAAGACTACCTCGGATATTGTCCTCAAACGAGTGTACAGCCCGCTTGATATAGAGAGGTTGGACTACGTGAAAGACTTGGGGCTTCCCGGAGAATCCCCCTTTACCAGGGGGGTGCAGCCTACCATGTACAGGGGAAGATTCTGGACCATGCGCCAGTATGCCGGCTTCGCGACTGCCGAGGAGACCAATCAGAGATATAAATATCTCTTAAACCAGGGGCAGACGGGGTTGAGCGTGGCCTTTGACCTCCCCACCCAGATCGGCTATGACTCCGACCACCCCCTCTGCACAGGAGAGGTGGGAAAGTGCGGTGTGGCCATAGATTCCCTCGCGGATATGGAGATCCTCTTTGACGGAATCCCCCTGGACAAGGTGAGTACCTCCATGACCATCAACGCAACCGCTGCCATGCTCTTGGCCATGTATATCGCCGTGGCCGAGAAACAAGGAGTCCCCATGGATCAACTGAGGGGGACCATCCAGAACGATATCCTGAAGGAGTATGCGGCCAGGGGCACTTACATCTACCCTCCTAAAGAGTCCATGAGGATCATCACCGACATCTTTTCCTTTAGCAAGGATCATCTCCCTCAGTGGAACACCATCAGCATAAGCGGGTATCACATCCGCGAGGCGGGCTCCTCTGCGGTCCAAGAGGTGGCCTTCACCCTGGCCAACGGCATCGCCTACGTGGAGGCAGCTATTGAGGCGGGATTGGATGTGGACTCCTTTGCCGGGAGGTTATCCTTTTTTTTCGGGGCCCATAACAACTTTTTGGAAGAGATCGCTAAGTTTCGGGCGGCCCGTCGGATGTGGGCCCGGATCATGCGGGAGCGTTTCGGGGCCAAGAAACCCGCCTCCTGTATGCTGCGCTTCCATACCCAGACGGCCGGCTGCACCCTCACTGCGCAGCAACCCGACAACAATGTCGTGCGGGTGGCCTTTCAGGCCCTGGCTGCTGTGCTCGGGGGTACCCAATCCCTGCACACCAACTCCCGGGATGAGGCCTTTGCCCTGCCCTCTGAAGAATCGGTTGCCATCGCCCTGAGGACCCAGCAGATCATTGCCCATGAGAGCGGTGTGGGCGAGATCATAGATCCCCTGGGTGGATCCTATGCCATGGAGGCTCTTACCCAAGAGATCGAGGAACGGGCCGTGGAGTACATCGACAAGATAGACGAGATGGGGGGGGCCATCAAGGCGATTGAATCGGGCTTTATGCAGAGGGAGATCGCCAATAGCGCCTACAAATATCAAAGGGACATTGAAGACAAAGAAAGGATTATCGTGGGTCTCAACGAATTCACGGCGAAGGAGGCACCCTTTACCGATATCCTCAAGATAAGCCCCGAGGTAGAGAGCTATCAAAAGCAAAAGTTGGACAAGGTGCGAGGTCAGCGGGATTCCAAAAAGGTCCGGAATTCCCTGGAGGGATTAAAAGAGGCGGCTCAAGGCACAGAGAACCTGATGCCTTATATCATCGAGGCGGTAAAGAGCTACGTTACCTTGGGGGAGATCGCCGATGCCCTGAGGGAGGTATTCGGTGAATATAAGGAGCATACGATCATCACCTGAAGGAGGTGGCACCATGGGAGTGAGGAAGATCAGGGTTTTGGTCGCCAAACCAGGGTTGGACGGACACGATCGCGGGGCGAAGGTAATCGCCCGTGCCCTGCGGGACGCGGGAATGGAGGTCATTTACACGGGTATCCGCCAAACCCCGGAACTGATCGCTGCTACGGCCATTCAGGAAGGGGTAGACGTCGTGGGGCTCAGTTGCCTCTCGGGCGCCCACAACCAACTCTTTCCGCAGGTGGTTAAACTGTTGCGGAAAAAAGGAGGGGATGATATCCTCGTCGTCGGCGGGGGGATCATCCCCTATGATGATATCCAATTTCTCAAGGAGGCGGGGATAAGGGAGGTATTTCAGCCCGGCGCCACAACTGAAGAGATCATCACCTTCATTAAAGCCACGGTGGAGAGGCATGATTGAAATGATAAGAGACTAAGGAGGATGCATGATCAAGAAGATCGATCATATTGCGGTAGCAGTTCCTAACCTGGAGGAGGCAACCAAATTTTACAAGGAGTTCCTCGGCCTGAGCCTTGCCGATGTGGAAGAGATAGAGGGGATGGACACCAAGGTGGGTTTTTTTGCCATTGGCGAAACTAAGATCGAACTGGTGCAGCCCACAAAAGAAGAAACCGGGTTGGCAAAGTTTTTGGCCAGTCGGGGCCCCGGTATCCATCACATCTGTCTGGAGGTTGATGACATCGAGGCCGAACTCATGGCCTATAAAGAGAAGGGGGCACTGCTCATCGACGAAACCCCGAGAAAGGGGGCCCATGGGATGAAGGTGGGGTTCATCCACCCCAAAACCTCCGGGGGGGTCCTTATTGAGTTATGTGAGCCCTCACACCCGAAAGATTAGCGGAAGAAACCAGGCCAGTCAGGGACAGACAAGGAGTGACGAGATGAAGATTCACGAATATCAGGCAAAGGCGTTGTTTGAAGCATACGGTATCCCGGCCCCCCGGCGGAAGGTGGTCAAAACCTCCCAGGAGGCCGTTAAAGCCGCCCAAGAAATCGGTACCTTCCCCGTGGTGCTCAAGGCGCAGATCCACGCGGGTGGGCGCGGCAAGGGGGGCGGGATAAAGGTAATACAAAAGATCACAGAGGTGGAACCAGCCGCCGCTGAGCTCTTGGGAAGGCAGCTGGTTACCCCGCAAACCGGGCCTGAGGGGAAACCAGTAGGGGCCATCTTGGTGGAGGAGGCATTGGCTGTTAAAAAAGAGTTTTATCTGGGGATCGTGATCGATAGGTCCCGTGAAAGCCTTGTGGTGTTGGCCAGTGCAGAGGGCGGCATGGAGATCGAGCAGGTGGCCGCTGAAAGCCGGGGAAAGGTCCTCACTGAGGTGGTGGATCCGGCTGTGGGGTTGCGTCCCTTCCAGGCCAACCGGATCGCTTACTCCCTGGGGCTCGATCCCTCATTGGCGAGGAAAGCCAGCGGGATCATCCTGAAACTATACCAACTCTTCAACGACAAGGACTGTTCCTTGGCTGAGATCAACCCCCTGGTGGTGATCGAGAACGGGATAGTTGCCTTGGACGCCAAGTTGAACTTCGACGACAACGCCCTCTATCGGCATCCTGATATTGCCTCCTTGCGGGATACATCTCAGGAGGACCCTTTGGAGGTAGAGGCATCCCGGCACCGTTTGAACTACATCAAATTGCAGGGAAATGTGGGCTGCATGGTAAATGGGGCGGGCTTGGCCATGGCGACCATGGACCTCATCAAACTGGTCGGCGCGAAACCAGCCAATTTCCTCGACGTGGGAGGGGCGGCGACATCCGACATGGTTAAACAGGGGGTGCGAATACTCCTTTCCGACCCCGACGTCAGGATGATCTTCATCTACATTTTCGGCGGTATCCTACGGTGCGACACCGTGGCTGCAGGGGTTGTTGAAGCGGCCAAGGAATTGGAGATCAAGCTCCCCATGCTTATTAGATTGGAGGGGACCAACGTGGAGCAGGGACGCAAGATCCTGACCGATTCCGGTCTGCATTTCACCGTGGCCGAGGGTATGGGCGATGCCGCCAAGAAGGTGGCGGACATAGTAAAACGACTGTAGCTGAGTGTCGCGATAAAGCGTGGAGGAGCTCTCTCCGGAGCTGGTCGGCAAGATTTGGTGTTGAGGCGGTTCGAATTGTTGTCTTCGGAGGCAGACAGATGGTATATATGGAGCGATATAGAATAATGAGAAAAAGTCCTACTATTATTTTTTTTTCACAATTTTACAGTTTACGTAAAGTGGAATATATAAAAAATGGAGGTGTGAAACAGATGCCCATCTATGAGGAGGAAACATGAGCATCATCGTGGGTGAGAATACCAAGGTAGTGGTCCAAGGGATCACCGGCATGGAGGGGGCCTTTCATACCAAACAGATGATCGAGTACGGGACCACGGTGATCGCAGGGGTCACACCGGGCAAAGGAGGTCAACGGTTTGACGGAATCCCCGTCTTCAACACCGTCAAGGAGGCGGTAGTGGAGACCCGCGCCGATGCCTCGGCCATATTCGTTCCACCTCCCTTTGCTGCTGATGCCATCATGGAGGCAATCGACGCAGGGGTAGATCTCGTCGTCTGCCTTACGGACGGGATTCCCACCCTGGACATGATCGCCGTGCGACAGTATATGAAGGGGAAAAATATCCGGCTGATCGGGCCCAACACGCCGGGTATTATCTCGCCGAACAAGTGCAAGATCGGGTTGATGCCCGGCTACATCCACCAAGAGGGGAAGATCGGGGTCATCTCCCGGAGCGGGACCCTCACCTATGAGGTGGTTGATCAACTCACCAAGCTGGGGATCGGACAATCCACCTGCGTGGGCATCGGCGGAGACCCCATCATCGGCTTGAGGTTTCTAGACCTCCTGCAACTCTTTGAGTCTGATCCAGGCACTGATGCGGTAATAATGATCGGCGAGATCGGCGGCAGTGCAGAACAGGAAGCAGCCGATTACTATCGCCAGCACATGACCAAGCCGGTGGTCGCCTTCATCGCCGGGTTGACTGCCCCCCCGGGGAGGCGTATGGGGCATGCCGGGGCCATCATCTCGGGGGGGACGGGAAGCGCTCAAGAGAAGATCAAGGTCTTGGCAGAGGCTGGTATTGTCGTGGTCACAAACCCCGCTGAAATGGGGCAGACAATAGCCGATATCGTGGAGAGGGGAAAACAAAGCAAGTCTTCAACGGCCTGATAACCTTATTAAAAAACCATTTTACCGTGCTGCAGAAGCAACGAGACCCGGGGGATGTGCCCTACCCGAGGCAATAAACCCATCCGCATGAAGGAGGCCGAGACCTCGGCCTCCTTTACACCCTTGACATAACCTTCTGGTTGTACTAAGAATATAGCCCTTCCTCAAACACTTTTTTAAATTTTGTGATACTATGTCAACTTACCAAACTGAAAAGAGGTAAGCAGAAGGTGTCGCAGGATAAAAAGGGTAACAACTACTCCATAGGGTATCTCGCCAAATCGGCAGGCCTTACTCCCCGAACCATCCGTTATTATGAAGAGCGAGGGCTCCTGGACTCGATAAAGAGAGTCGAGGGGGGCAGGAGGGTATATACAGACGATGACCTGCGCCGTCTGAAGTTCATCAAGCGCCTGAAGCTCCTCGGCCTGACCCTGGCGGAGATGGAGGAACTGGCGGAAATCTACTGGATAGACCGGACCAACAGAAAGGTGCTCCCCAGGCTTATGGAGCTCCTCGATCACCACTGTGAGGAGACGGATAAGCGCATTAAAAGCTTGACAAAATTAAAGGGGGAAATTAGGGAATATAGGGAAAGGATCAGTACAAAACTAACGGATGTGCCAGATTAGAGGAAGGGGATAAATCCATGGAAGAGGTGGTAATCGTCAGTGCCGTGAGGACGGCCCTCGGAAACTTTCAGGGGGCCCTTAAGAACTTCTCTGCCACAGAACTGGGGGCACTCGTCATCAGCGAGGCGATCAAGAGGGCGGGGATCCGGAAAGAAGATGTGGATGAGGTGATCATGGGAAATGTGCTCCCCTGCGGACTGGGACAGAACCCCGCCAGACAGTCCATGATCAAGGCCGGACTCCCCTGGGAGGCAGGGTGTATCACCGTGAACAAGGTTTGCGGCTCAGGCTTAAAAGCAGCCATGCTGGCAGCCCAGGCCATCATGGTGAAGGATGCAGAGGTCATTGTGGCCGGGGGGATGGAGAACATGACCAGGGCCCCTTACTACTTGGAGAATGCTCGAGAAGGGTATCGGTTGTGGGATGGGAAACTGGTAGACGGCATGGTCCACGATGGACTCTGGGATATAGTCAATGACTTCCATATGGGCTACACGGCTGAATTGGTGGCGGACAAATTTAAAATCACCCGGGAGGATATGGATCTCTTTGCCTTCAACTCCAATAAAAAGGCGCTGCAGGCGATAAAACAGGGGATATTCAAGGAGGAAATCCTCCCCCTGGAGATGCCCCAAAAGAAGGGAGGACCCGTGATCTTCGATACCGATGAAGGGGTAAGGGAACCGGATCTGGACGCCATACGAAAATTGCAGCCCGTCTTTAAGAAAGACGGGAGGGTTACGGCAGGCAACTCCTCCAAGATCAGCGATGGGGCCAGCGCTCTGGTGTTAATGGCCAGGAGCAAGGCAGAGCGCTTAGGCGTCGCCCCCTTGGCCCAGGTCGTGGCCCAGGCCTCCGCCGGGGTGCCATTAGAGGATGTCTTGGTTGCCCCTATCAAGTCCATGCCCAAGGTATTGGCAAAGGCGGGTTTGAAGATAAGCGACATAGACCTCTTCGAGATCAATGAGGCCTTTGCCTCCTCGACCGTTGCCGTCATCAGGGAGTTGGGCCTCGATGAAGAAAAGGTCAACGTCCATGGGGGAGCAGTGGCCCTCGGGCACCCTATCGGGTGCAGCGGCGCCCGGGTCCTCACCACCCTGTTGTACGCCATGAAGAAGCGAGGCGTTAAAAGAGGCGTTGCCTCCCTCTGTTTAGGAGGGGGGGAGGCCGTCTCTTTACTTGTTGAAAGGTAGTTTTTGCACCAAAGGGGGTAACGATATGGAGATCAAGACTATCGGGGTCATCGGTGCAGGACAGATGGGGGGCGGAATCGCCCAAGTAGCTGCCACCGGCGGATTTCAGGTCGTCATCAACGATGTGGCCAAGGGCTTGCTCGATAAGGGTTTGACCACTATCGGGAAAAACCTGGACCGCCTGGTGCAAAAGGAGCGGATGACGGAGTCTGAAAGGAAGGAAGCGCTGGCCAGGATCAAAGGGACCCTCCTGCTCAAGGAGATGGCCGGCGCCGATTTCATCGTCGAGGCAGTCACCGAGGATGAGCGGATCAAACTCGCTGTCTTCAAAGAGCTGGATGAGATCTGTCGCCCCGGTGTGCTCCTCGCCAGCAATACCTCATCCATCCCCATTACCCGGATTGCCTCCGCTACCAAGAGGCCTGAGATAGTCATCGGTATGCACTTTATGAATCCTGTGCCGGTGATGAGATTGGTGGAGATCATCAAGGGGTTGGCTACCTCGGAGGGGGCCTTCCAAGTTACCAAGGATTTGGCCATCAAGATGGGAAAGACCCCTGTGGAGGCCAACGACTACCCCGGCTTTATCTCCAACAGGGTCCTGATGCCGATGATCAACGAGGCCATATTCGCCCTCTATCAGGGCGTGGGTACGGCAGAGGCCATTGATCAGGTAATGAAGCTCGGGATGAACCACCCCATGGGCCCTTTGGAACTGGCCGATCTGATCGGTCTCGACACCTGTTTGGCCATTATGAACACCCTCTATGAGGGTTTCGGCGACCCGAAGTATTTCCCGTGCCCCCTGCTCAAAAAATATGTGGATGCCGGTTATGCCGGGAAGAAGGCAGGGAGGGGGTTTTACTCCTACGAAAAACAATAGGAGGGCTCATGGATTTTTGCCTGACTGAAGAACAAGAGATGATCCGCGGCATGGTGAGGGAGTTCGCCGAAAAGGACCTTAAACCCAAGGCTGCCTACTATGATGAGAGCAAAGAATTCCCCTTTGAAATTTTGAAAGCCTTGGCTGGGTTGGGCCTGATGGGGATGAACATACCACAGGAGTACGGTGGGTCCAACGTGGGCACCACCGCCTATAGCCTGGCCATCACGGAGATCGCCAAGGGTTGTGCAGCAACAGCGGTGACCACCTCGGTTACCAATATGGTGGCGGAGGTGATCCATGAGTTCGGGACCGAAGAGGTAAAGAACAAGCATCTGCCGAAAATCTGCAGCGGTGAATATCCAGCAGGCTCCTTTGCCCTTACCGAACCCCAGGCGGGCTCCGATGCCGCCAATATCAGGACCACAGCTGCCAAGGATAGTGACTCTTACGTCCTCAACGGGCAGAAGAGCTTCATCACGAGCGGAGAGCAATCAGGCATCACCGTGGTCTGGGCGGTGACTGATAAGGAGGCTAAACGGGGAAAGGGGATCAGCGCCTTTGTGGTGGAAAAGGGGACGCCGGGGTTCATCATCGGCAAGAATGAGGAGAAGATGGGACAGCGAGCCTCTACCACGAACGCGCTCTTCTTCGAGGAGTGTCGCATCCCCAAGGAAAACTTGTTAGGGCAAGAGGGGGATGGATTTAAGATATCGATGATGGAGTTGGATGGGGGGAGGATCGGTATCGCCTCTTTGGCCCTGGGTCTCGGCTATGCCGCCATTGACTATGCAACCGAATACGCCAAAGGGAGAGAGCAGTTTGGACAGCCCATTGCCAATTTCCAGGCCATCCAGTGGATGGTTGCCGACAGCTATACCGAGCTGGACGCAGCCCAGCTTCTGGTCTTGAGGGCGTCATTTCTCAAAGAGAAAAAAATGCCCTTCAGCAAGGAGGCATCCATGGCCAAGCTGTTCGCCTCCGAGACGGCCGGAAGGGTGACCATCAAGGCCATCCAAATCTTGGGCGGCTATGGGTATACCAAGGAATATCCCGTGGAGCGTTATCATCGGGACGTCATCGTCACCACCCTCTATGAGGGTACCTCTGAGATTCAACGCCACGTCATCGCTCGTTCTATATTCGGCAGAAAGCAGGGGTGAGGCGCTAAGATGGCGAGCCGCCGATTTGCCATAGAGATAGCTCTTCGTCAAAGGGATTCGCGAGACACAGAAAAACACCATCGCTAATGCCATCTTGGAAAAATTGAAATAGCAGGAAACGCTCCATGGGCGAAAAGAGGCTGTCCCAGGGGATGATTCAGGTCTATACGGGCAACGGCAAGGGAAAGACCACTGCTGCCTTGGGCCTCGCGTGCCGGGCTGCGGGCCACGGCTATAAGGTCTTCATCATACAATTTATGAAGGGGAACATCGATTACGGCGAATTGGAGGCGGCGAGGAGGTTGGCCCCCTATCTAACCATCAGGCAGATGGGGCGCGGGTATCGTGTAAGCCGCGAGAACCCCGATCCCGAGGACGTCAAACTTGTCCGCGAAGCCATGGCCATGGCGCGTGGGGTAATATCCAGCGGGGAATACGATATCGTGGTCTTAGATGAGATCAACGTAGCAGTCGACTTTGGGCTTGTACAGAAAGAAGAGGTCCTGAAATTAATGGATGAGCGCCCTTCAAACGTGGAGTTGATTCTCACCGGGCGTCATGCCGCCAAAGAGATCATCGAGCGTGCTGACCTCGTCACCGAGATGGTGGAGATAAAACATTACTATCAAAGGGGCATTCAATCCAGAACAGGTATAGAAAAGTAAACTATCCCGTCCCTCCCCTACCCTCTTCTTTTTCTCCATACCGGGGATTTTCCCCGTCGATGCAATACTCCCCCTCGATCCACTGGCCAAAGGGCCACCTCCGGTTGCCGAGATCGATGAGCTTACACCTCTGGCCAAAGGGCCACCTCCGGTCGGAACAAAAAGGACGATAGCGGTTATCCTTCCAATGAATTGCCTTTCCGCAATGAGGGCACCCGCCTCTGGCCAAAGGGCCACCTCTGACCAAAGGGTCACCTCCGGCGGTCACCTTTTCTTCCGCCATTTTCTTGCTGACGCCCCCTCCTTCTTACCTTCCAATGCCGCAAAATCCTTGAGAAGCTCCGCCTGTTCCTTGCTGAGCTTTTTGGGTATTTGGACAACTGCCTCAATGATCTGATCCCCTTTGCCATGGCCGTGAAGGTGTGGAACCCCTTTGCCCCGCAACCTGAATATCTCCCCCGGTTGGGTCCCTTTGGGAATCTGGATCCGCTTGGCTCCGTCCAGGGTCGGGACCTCTATCTCGCCCCCCAGGGCAGCCATGGTAAACGGTATGGGAACGTGGCAGATAATATCATCTTCCTCCCGCTCAAAAAACTCGTGGGGCTCAACATAGATAATGACATAGAGATCGCCGGGAGGACCGCCCCTTTCCCCCTCCTCCCCTTCCCCCCTCAACCTGAGACGGGAACCTGTATTCACCCCGGGAGGGATCTGAAGGGCAACTTTTTGTCTGCTCTTAACCCATCCCGCCCCTCCACATGCCTTGCACGGATTGGCGATCACCTTTCCCTCCCCGCGGCAATAAGAGCATGTGGTGCTGACGGTAAAAAAGCCGTGGGATCGTCCCACCTGACCTCTGCCATGGCATTGGGGGCACACCTGGGGGTCGGAGCCTGGTTGCGCTCCCGTGCCATTGCATTTCTCGCACCGGCCCCTCTTGAAGATCTCGATCTCCATCCCCTTGCCGAAAGCTGCATCGAACAGGGACATCTTCAAATCGTATCTCAGATCGGCGCCAGGGCTCATACCCCCTCGGGAGGAGCGAGGGGAAAAGCCAAAGAACTCCTCGAAGATGTCGCTGAATGAGGAAAATATGTCATCAAAGCCCCTAAATCCTGTGAACCCGGTGCTCTTGAGGCCATCATGGCCGTAAAAGTCGTATATCTCCCTCTTGTTTGGGTCCCTGAGAACCTCATAGGCCTCTGACGCCTCCTTGAATCTCTCCTCTGCCTCTTTGTCTCCTGGGTTGCGATCGGGATGATAGTTCAGGGCCATCCGTCGATATGCCTTTTTTATCTCCTCTTCGGAGGCGTTACGAGGTAACCCCAATAGTTCATAATAATCTCGCTTAGCCATAAACCTCTCAGCAAAAAAAATCCGATTTGATGCTTAATATAATAACCATTGACACTATTTTCAATATCTGGTTCAATAACTCCGACATACTCAGAAGGAGACGAGGTGTATAATCCTTACTTCTTTAACGCCGCCATGCTTCTCTATATCATCGCTTTTTTGTGTTATTTGCTGTTTATAGCAACAAAAAAGCGGACGATGGGCACGCTTGCTTTCTGCGTTATCCTCAGTGGTTTTCTCGTTCACCTCACGGGTTTGTTGATCCGCTGGTGGGAAAGTTACGCCACCGGTTACGGATATATACCCCTTTCCAATATATATGAATCCCTCGTATTCTTTTCTTGGGCCATTGTCTTAGTGTATCTCATCGTGGATATGAGATATCACCAGAGGACAATCGGTGTTATCGCCGCTCCTCTGGCCGCCGTCGCTATAGCCTTAACCTCTTTGCTGCCAGGTGCAAAAAGTGATATCCGCCCCCTCATCCCGGCCCTGCAAAGCAACTGGTTGGCCATCCATGTGATCACGTGCTTCCTCGGCTATGCAGCCTTCGCCATCGCCTTTGGGGTAAGCGTTGCTTACATGATGCAGGCGAAAAGTAAGTCATCCCCTCGCGCCATTATAAGCTGGCTACCCTCCTCTCAGACATTAGATGAGATAAATTACAAAGCCATTGCCATTGGATTTCCCATGCTGACCCTCGGTATCATCACCGGTGCGGCATGGGCCAGTTATGCCTGGGGAAGCTATTGGAGCTGGGATCCAAAGGAAACCTGGTCTTTGATTACGTGGTTTATCTACGCCGCCTTCTTACACGCCCGATACACCCATGAGTGGCAAGGGAAAAAGACCGCCCTTCTCTCCATCGTGGGATTTGGTGCGGTCATCTTTACCTATTTCGGGGTGAACTTTCTCCTCTCCGGCCTTCACAGCTACCTGTAGTCCACAGCATTTACAGAAATCAAAGCCCTGCGTGCAGCGTTCACCGCTCTCCCTTGTGAACCTGTGCGAATCATGAGCGAGAGGTAAAGAGGTATCTAAAGGTCGCGCATGCGAAAAACATTGCTTTTTTTTGCTCCTTTCGCTATTTTTTAGCAATGGTCTACGGCATCGGCGTCGATATCATCACGATAGAGAGGTTCAAGAAGGCCTTGGAACGGTGGGGAGACCGCCTCTGCAAGCGGGTATTTACCCCGCAGGAGTTATCGATCTGCCATAACAAGGCGCAGCCGGGGAGACATCTTGCCCTCCGTTTTGCCGCCAAGGAGGCCTTCTTAAAGGCCCTTGGTATCGGGATGTTTCAAGGGGTAGCCTGGAATGAGATAGAAATCACCAATGATTCCTTAGGTCGTCCCCATATGAGCGTGCGGGGTGCTGCTGAGAAGCTCTGCCGCGAAAAAGGGATTAAGGAGATCTTCGTGAGCATCTCCCATGAAGCGGAATACGGGGTTGCCCACGTGCTGTTGGAGGTATAACGTGAAGCTCGTAACCGCTGGCCAAATGCAAGATCTGGATCGCAGAACCATCCAGGAGTGCGGCATCCCTGGCATCGTCCTGATGGAAAATGCCGGTAGAGGCGCTGCCGAGCTCCTGGTGCGCTATTTCCCCATGGCCCGCACAGGATGGGTCGCTGTCCTGGCAGGCAGCGGGAACAACGGTGGAGATGGTTTTGTTATTGCCAGACACCTGAAGAATTGGGGGATACAGGCAAAGGTATACCTCTTTGCTTCCATAGATGATGTAAAAGGCGACGCCGCGACAAACCTCCAGATCTGGCTCGCCATGGGCGGAGAGTTGGTAGAGGTCATCTATAAAGGGGATTTTGCCCGGATAAAAAAGGAGTTTTCCAAGGCAAACCTCATGGTGGATGCCATCTTTGGGACCGGGCTGAATTCAGAGGTTAAGGGCCTTCTCAAAGACACCATCTCCGTCGTCAACTCCCTGCCTCAACCGGTGATGGCCGTGGATATCCCCTCTGGACTGGATGCTACCTCGGGTAAGGTCTTGGGTGATGCCATCCAAGCCGATCTGACCGCCACCTTCGGTTTGGCCAAGATCGGGCAGGTGATCGAACCAGGCGCCAGTCATGTCGGGCAGCTAGAGGTCATCGATATCGGCATACCCCGCCATCTCATAGAGGAGGCCGCAATCAAGACCCATCTCATCGACCAGGATGAGCTCGATGGGGGGCTCCTCGCTTCCCGACCTGCCCAGGCCCATAAGGGGGATTACGGCCACCTCTTCGTCTTGGCCGGCTCGCTGGGCAAGACCGGGGCGGCAGTCTTGGTCTGCTCTGGGGCCCTGCGCACAGGGGCAGGCCTCGTCACCCTCGGGATCCCTGCCAGCCTGAACCCCATCCTCGAGGCCAAGCTCACCGAGGCCATGACTGCGCCCCTGCCTGATGCTGGGACGGGATACCTTTCTGCCGACGCATGGGGAAGGATCCAGCAGCTCCTGCAGGGGAAAACAGCCTTAGCCCTGGGACCTGGGATTTCCACCGAATCACGGGTTCAGGAGATGATTTTAAAGCTCATCCCTGAGGTTACCCTCCCCTTGGTCATAGACGCCGATGGGATCACTGCCCTGGCCTCACGATCCGAGCTCCTGAAACAATGCAAGGGTTCCGTGGTCCTCACACCTCATCCGGGTGAGATGGCCAGCCTGGCAGGTATCACCACTCAACAGGTACAGGCCGACCGGATCGGAGTGGCCAAGGTTTGCGCCACGTCACACAACTGTATCGTTGTTCTCAAGGGCAACAGGACCGTCATCGCCACCCCTGAGCAGGAGGTTTACATCAATCCGACCGGCAACCCGGGTATGGCCTCCGGGGGCACCGGCGATGTCCTCACCGGCATGATCGGCGGTCTTATGGCCCAAGGCCTCCCCCCCCTGACAGCTGCCCAATGGGGGGTATTCCTTCACGGACTTGCCGGCGATATGGCCGCGCAAGAGTTAGGTGAAATCTCCCTCATCGCCAGCGACATCATCGACTACCTGCCCGATGCTCTGGGCGAGGTGAAGGCCCGTGCCAGCAGACAGGACCGTAGAGATTACCTCTCGCACCCCCCAGGAGACTGAGCAGATAGGGTCATTATTGGGGAGCATGCTTGCCAAAGGGGATATCATTGCCATCTGTGGTGAGTTGGGTACAGGAAAGACCACCCTCGTCAAGGGTATGGCCCGGGGCATAGGGCTTGAGGAGGGAGAGGTGGCCAGCCCATCCTTTACGTTGGTCAATGAGTACGAAGGCCCCCTGCGCCTGTTCCATATAGATCTCTACCGCCTGGAAGATGAAAAAGAGCTCCTCGGCATAGACTATGAAGAATACCTCAAGGGGGAGGGAGTGGTTGTCATAGAATGGGCGGACAGGATTCCCCGGGCTGTCCCCCGCGATGCACTCTGGATAACATTAAGATATCTCGGCGCTGAATGCCGGCAGATCGTGTTGCAGGCGCAAGGTGATCGATACAAGGCGATGATTGAAGAGTTGCAGCGTAAGGTATATACTGAGCTTTCGTTAGTTAGAAAATAATTTATCCTCTTCCCACGGGGAGAGGAAACAGATTTATTAGCACGTTAGGATAAGGAGGTTAGATCGAGGATGGCCTTGATCGTGCAAAAATACGGGGGCACATCGATTGCCAATCTTGAGCGGTTTCGAAACGTTGCCCAGCGGGTGATCAGGACCAAAGGTCAGGGCAACGATGTGGTTGTCGTCGTATCGGCCATGGCCGGAGAGACCGATAGACTCCTCACGTTGGCCAAAGGTGCAACCCCGGAGCCCGATGAGAGGGAGCTTGACGTGCTCCTCGCCACAGGAGAGCAGGCCTCCTCGGCGCTGCTCGCAATCTGCTTAAACTCTATGGGGCATCCGGTCAAATCCTTTCTCGGGCACCAAATAAAGATCGGCACGGACAGCGCCTATGGTAAGGCGAGGATCACCAGCGTAGACGCCGACAAGATCTTTTCCGAACTCCGTGAGGGCAGGATCGTCGTGGTAGCTGGATTTCAAGGGGAGGATGAACAGGGTAATATTACCACCCTGGGCAGAGGGGGCTCCGATACCACTGCCGTGGCCATTGCCGCAGCCCTCAAGGCGGACCTCTGCGAGATATATACCGACGTGGACGGCGTCTTTACCACCAATCCAAACATCTGCGATCGTGCGCGCAAGATCGATCGGATCAGTTATGACGAGATGCTGGAGATGGCCAGCCTGGGGGCCAAGGTGCTGCAGACCAGATCGGTAGAGTTCGCCAAGAAATATGGTGTAACCATTCACGTCCGGTCATCGTTTCATGAAGGTGAAGGAAGCATCGTGTGCGAGGAGGATAGCGATATGGAAAGGGCACTGGTTTCAGGGGTAACCTATGATGTGAATCAGGCCAGAATCGAGATTGCCAGGGTGCCGGATCGGCCGGGGATCGCCGCCCAATTCTTCAACGCCATCAACGAGGCGAACATCCTGGTGGACATGATCATCCAGACCACCAGCCTGGAGGAGGGCTTTGCCAATCTCGCCTTTACCATCTCCAAGGCCGATTTCCCCAAGGCCCTCAAGATAGCCCGATCCCTGGCCAAAGAGTTGGGGGCCAAGGAGGTTATTGCTGAAGACGAGGTGGCCAAGGTCTCCATGGTGGGGGTGGGCATGCGGAGCCATTCCGGCGTTGCCTCCATGATGTTCGGCGCCCTGGCGAAGGAAGGAATCAATATCAAGATGATCAGCACCTCTGAGATCAAGATCTCCTGTATCATCGATACCAAATATACGGAGCTGGCTGTTCGGTCGCTCCACGAGGCCTTCGCCTTGGGCAAGGGGAATGGATGACATGCCGGAGGTGACCCTTTGGCCAGAGGTAAAGGTCTACGACACCACCCTGCGTGATGGAACCCAGGGGGAGGATATCGTCTTCTCCGTGGAAGACAAACTTAGAATCACCCAGAAACTTGACGAGCTCGGGGTCCACTATATTGAAGGCGGGTGGCCCGGATCAAATCCCAGGGATATCCAGTACTTCCAAGAGGTTGGCGCCATCCCCTTGAGCACAGCCAAGGTGGTGGCCTTTGGGAGCACGTGCCGCAAGGGCACACCCCCTGAAAAGGACGCCAACATCCGCGCCCTCCTGGAGACAAAGGCAGAGGTAATAACCATCTTCGGTAAGTCGTGGGATATGCACCCCTTGACCGCTATGGATATTTCTTTAGAGGAAAACTTGGAACTCATAGCCGAATCCATCGCCTTTCTCAAGAAGCGCGTGCCTGAGGTGATCTACGACGCCGAGCACTTCTTCGATGGCTTCAAGGGAAACAAGAAGTATGCCCTGGCGACGGTGAAGGCCGCTGAAGAGGCAGGTGCGGACTGCATCGTGCTCTGCGACACCAATGGCGGCACCTTGACCTTCAATTTGGCAGAGACCGTCAGGGAGGTAAAGGGCTTGATCAAGACTCCCCTGGGCATTCACTGCCACAACGATTCCGATCTGGCAGTGGCCAACACCATCATGGCTGTCAAAGAAGGTGTTGTTCAGGTCCAAGGGACCATCAACGGCCTGGGGGAGCGCAGCGGCAACGCCAACCTCTGCTCCATCATCCCCTCGCTTCAGTTGAAGATGGGTATCCGGTGTCTCACTGATGATCGTCTGAGAAAGCTCAAAGAAGCCTCCAGATTCGTGAGCGAGCTGGCTAACCTGCCCCACAACAAGCATCAACCCTATGTGGGAGAGAGCGCCTTTGCCCACAAGGCAGGGGTGCACGTGAGCGCGATCCGCAAAAGCCCCCTCACCTATGAGCACATCAAGCCGGAACTGGTGGGGAACACGCAGCGGATCCTCATCTCTGATCTCTCCGGTGAGGCCAATGTCCTCGCCAAGGCAGAGGAGTTTAACATCAAGCTGCAAAAAGGAGATCCTGCGACCAAGCGGATCTTAGCTGCCTTGAAGGAGCTGGAGAACCAAGGGTTTCAATTCGAGGGGGCTGAGGGCTCTTTTGAGCTCCTGATCAAGAAAGCCGTGGGCCGACATAAAAAGTTCTTTGATTTGTTGGGGTTTCGAGTGATAGTGGAGAAAAGAGGTGAGGAATCCGCTCCCTTTTCTGAGGCCACCATCATGGTTAAGGTGGGCGATGAGGTCGAGCACACGGCTGCTGAAGGCAACGGTCCGGTAAATGCCCTGGACAATGCCCTGCGAAAGGCCCTGGAAAAGTTCTATCCTGAGCTCATGGATGTGAGGCTCCTTGATTATAAGGTCAGGGTCCTCTCTGCCAGGGAAGGGACCGGCGCCAGCACCCGGGTGCTGATCGAGTCCTGGGATGGGAAAACGAGATGGGGCACGGTGGGGGTATCTGAGAACATCATCCAGGCCAGCTGGCAGGCATTGGTGGACAGCATCGACTACAAACTGCTCAAGGAGGAAGAGGAGGGGATCCGATGAGGAGGCAGCCATGCGCTCAGATGCCATGAAAAAAGGGGTGGAGCGGGCTCCGCACCGCTCCCTGTTTAAGGCCATGGGGTACACCGATGAGGAGCTGGCAAGACCTCTCATCGGCGTCGCCAACTCGGCCAACGAGGTGATCCCCGGCCACATCCACCTGCACCGCGTCTGCCAGGCTGCCAAGGAGGGGATCAGGATGGCCGGGGGGACCCCTCTAGAGTTCTCCACCATCGGGATCTGCGACGGTATAGCCATGGGGCATGAGGGGATGAAATACTCCCTTGGCTCACGGGAGCTCATCGCCGATTCGGTGGAGGTGATGGCCATGGCCTATCCCTTTGATGGGCTGATCCTGATTGCCAACTGCGATAAGATCGTCCCCGGGATGATGATGGCTATGGCGCGCCTGAACATCCCGGCTATCCTGGTGAGCGGCGGCCCCATGCTCACTGGCTGGCATGGGGGTAAGGAGACGGACGTCATCACGGTCTTTGAGGCCGTGGGCAAGGTAGCAGCAGGTCGGATGTCTGTTGAAGAGCTCACAGAGCTGGAATGCGCAGCCTGCCCTGGCCCCGGCTCCTGCGCCGGCATGTTTACCGCCAACTCAATGAACTGCCTTTCCGAGGCCTTGGGCATAGCCCTGCCAGGCAACGGGACCATCCCTGCCGTTGATGCCGCCCGCGTGCGCCTGGCCAAGCAGGCCGGCAATAAGATAGTTGAGCTCATCCAGCAAGGGATCAAGCCGCGAGCGATATTAACCATGGAGGCCTTTGCCAATGCCATTGCCGTCGATATGGCCTTTGGCGGCTCCACCAATACGACCCTGCACCTGCCTGCTGTGGCACATGAAGCAGGCCTCACTCTTGATTTGGAGATCTTCAACCGGATCAGCAGTAGGACCCCTCACCTGTGCAACCTCTCTCCCGGGGGGCCTCATCATCTCCAGGACCTCCATCGAGCCGGCGGCATCCCTGCCCTTATGAAGGAGCTGGCCAAGGGGGGATTGATCACTACCGATTGCTTGACTGTCACGGGGAAAAAGGTGAAGGAGAATCTCCGATCAGCGCCTATCCTCGATCCCGAGGTTATCAGGCCGTTGGCAAATCCCTATCACCCTACCGGCGGCCTGACCATTCTCTTCGGCAATCTGGCCCCGGACGGGGCGGTGGTCAAGGCCTCGGCCGTAGACCCGGGCATGCTCAAAAACCAGGGCCCTGCCAGGGTATTTGAATCCGAAGAAGAGGCATTAAAGGTCATCCTGGCCAGGAAAATCAAAAAAGGCGAGGTGATCATCATCCGCTATGAAGGTCCCAAGGGCGGGCCGGGGATGAGGGAGATGCTTGCCCCCACCTCGGCCATCGCCGGCATCGGTATGGACAAGGAGGTCGCCCTTATCACCGACGGGAGGTTTTCCGGAGGGACCAGGGGCGCTGCCATCGGGCATTGCTCGCCAGAGGCTGCCGAGGGCGGTCCCATCGCCGTTGTCAGGGATGGCGATATCATCGAGATCGACATTCCTGCAAAGAGGTTGCATCTGCTTCTGACGGATAAGGAGATACAAAGACGGCTTGCGACATGGAAGGCACCGGAACCGCGGATCAAGTCCGGCTACATGTACCGCTATGCCCAGATGGTCAGCTCCGCCAGCACCGGCGCCGTGTTTTTGAAGAAATAAATCCCACTCTGTCGCTCTGCGACATCCCGCCATTCAGATTTTTGATACAAAGTGGGGCGGGACTCATTTGAAAGCAGGAATCTGTCGCCATGCGACAGAGGGTTCTAGGTTAAACGATAAAGATTAAAAGGGTATTTCACTTGACCCCTCGAATCCTCGAACCCTTTAGTTTAAAAAAGGGGGGAGGGAGGGGGATTTTTTGATCCCCGCTCCCTCCAGGGGGGGTGAGAAGGAGGGACTCGATAACGTCTTTTCGTATCTCCTGCTTCCCGCGAACGATCTCTGTACCTGCTTACTTCCGCACGGCTATTTCCTCTCGAATATCTCGGCTGCTGCCTTCTGGGCGCCGCCATCGAGCGGTTCTATCACCACCCTGGCGCCCATTTCCTCTAAAGCCTGCTTGTATCGCTCGGCCTCTCTGAGATCGACCCCGTTTTTCACCGTGAGGGGGGCCAGCCGCATCATCTTGGTGACGACCTGCGTGGAGAGGTTACAGTGGTCTTGAAGGTTCTTCACCAGCTGATCCACCAAGCTGAAGTCCTTAAACGCCGGCCCCAGAAAGATAACCCGATATTTCGCTTCAGCGGTTCTCATATGCCCTTTCACCCTTGCTCGCCATCGTTTCTCTCTGTCTTGGACTTCATTCATTAAATTGCATTTTAGGTGCCAACAATTCCAGTGCCAGCGTCATGCTAAGTCCTTGATTTCACAGGGAAGTATGCCTTCGGTGCCTAGGCTCGATCGTGCGGCAGAGGAGGTATAGCCCAATTTGTCCTCAAAAGTGACAAAAATCGCCATTTAAGCGCCCTCCCCTTTGACCAAACCGAAGCCGGAGGTGGCCCTTTGGCCAGTGACCCTTTGGTCATGGTCACCTCTGGCCAAAGGGCCACCTTCGGCGGTCTGCGGGGCCACGGCACTAACGGTAACAGCGCGATCCGCCAGTTCTCCTCGCCATGAAACCTGAACCAGCACCGTTGCCATCTCAGGCTGTGGTACATCATGGTGCACAGACCACTGCCTGTCATAGGTCACCCCATTGGCCTTATCCATATACTGATCCGCGCCATCGGTGAGCTGCTCAGCCCTTTGCAGCTCCGCCAGCTTGCCCTTGGCCAAGGTCGTGGCTAGGGTTGCCTGGTGACCGAGGGTGTCGCTTCGCAAGGCCACCAGCTGCAGCCCAGCCAGTCCCAGCAGGCCGATGGCGAGAATGAACAGGGCGATGGCCACCTCCAGCAGGGTCATGCCTTGTATGTCTCTGTATCGCTTCATAATAACGCCTCACCCTTAAAGGATGCATATCAAATGCCAACCACTTTGCGGACCAATGTGTATAACCATTTAATTTTAAAAGATAATTGACCATTCGATCGAGCAAGAGAATACTTAACAGGTCACAAAAGGATCATTTTGTCTATAAAAGGGACAAAAATTGTCGGCTGAAAAGTCACCATGATCAAGAAGGGTCAAAAAAGGTCCCCCTTGCCAATTGCGTGCGGCAAGGGGGGCGCATCTGCTATAACGGCACCATTGACTCGGTAAACCTTTATTTGCCTCCTCAGTGAATGGGGAAAAACCCACACCGCCAAAAAAGGCGGTGCGGGTTACCTCCGCTCCTCCCAGTATAAGGTCTGGCTCTTCGGTGAGAAGGCAGGTTCAACAGATATCTGCATTATCACGCCTGTGCCCAGCTGGATCAGGCTCATTACCCCCTGTTCCTGCCCTGAATGGATGACCGCGTGGGTGGGCATGCCGGAACCTAAGGTGGCCTTTTTTAAGATCTCTTTGTACGTTTGGCCGTCGATTGTTATTGTCCCCGTGCCGAGGCCGAGGACGGACTCATCATTGGCCGTGCCGGTCTCATAATAGAGGCCATAGAGATAGCTCGTCCCCCCATATCCGCAGACGTCGGAAGTCGGTTTAAAGGTGGGGAATAAGACGATCCCCCCTAAGACCGTGGGTTTGTGCAAAGAGCGCTCCCCTGCTGTCATGGTCAGATACCAGCCCTTCTTAGTGCCGGCGCTGTATTCATTCCTTCTAGCAGCAAGGTAGGTCTGGAAGGTAGTGTCTACCCCCGCGGGGGAAACTGCGTCCATATACCCCCCTTCGTAAACTTTTATATTCGTGACATCATTGAGTCCTGATACGGGATCTACCGTGCCTGTCCCGGGATCCCATACACCATAGAGCTTCTGATCGCTCGTGTCGCTGCGGTCCGCATCGTTGAAATACCGCCCGGTACCAAAATAGAGCCACAGCCGATTGTAGAGATCAACGGCAGCCGAGGGTGCGGCAGTCACCGGCTTAGGCAGCGACATAAAGGTGGAAAAGCTCCAATTAGCAGGGGTCGTATCCTCGTTGATATTGATCCGGTACATCTTCCCCAGCCAGCCCGCATTATAGTACGTAGCCCCTATATATCCCTTATCCACCTGATAATCGACAGCCAGATCCACGGTAATGGGGTCGGCCATGAAGACCTTTTTGTTCGAGATTCCACTGTCAACGCTTGCCATATCCACCTTTCTCACCAGGGCGCCGGTCTGTAGATTAAGGATATAGACATACCGCGTGGCGGTGGAGCCGTCGCCTGCCTGCGTCCCCACTCCTGTTGCCACCCCTGAGCCGAAGATGAGATACCAACTCCCCACTTGATCCGACGGACCAACCCGCATCACCGTGGGATAGGTGGTGGTAAATCCGAGATTGGTATTGGTGGTATCGGCCTTATCCCAAAACTCCCAGAGCAGATTAGGCGCATCAGGGTTGGTGATATCGATGGCGAAATAGGCTGAGCGGAAGACCCGGGTTGCGCTGGGCAGGCCGCTGAAGCTCTTTGTCAACGATAGCTTGCCGCCGCCGAGCCGCATACCGCCAATCAGGATGGTGCCCCAACCGCCAGGATGAGTTGCATCGCCGGTGACAGGGAATATGCGTGCATCGAAGACCTTGGGTTTCAGATCCACGTAATAGACATGGCAGTAGCTGGAGGCCGTCAGCCACTGAAGGTGGGGGAGGAGGTTGTAGGGGATGTATGCCCAGAGCTCTTTGCCGATATCGGCGTTGTTTGTCCTGCTGCCCACGGGATCAGAGTACCAGCCGCGCTCTACCTTACCTGAGGTAGAAGAATCATCCCCCTCGTGATAAAATCCCGCGTTGAATGCATGGAGCATCCCGTCGTTGGCTCCGGCATAGACCACCACCCGCCTGTTTTTATATTGGTTATAGTACTGGTGGTAGGTGGCATCGCCGTAAATGACGTGGTATTTCATCATGGGCGCCCCCACAGCCACGGGGGTCGAATAGGTGATGTCGCCGAGCTTCCATATCTTGTTTGTTTCGGTACCGATGGTCAAACGCCTCTCCCGCATGGTGGAGACATACTGCCCGCGGATAAATTTGATGATATTTTGGGACACCGTAGAACTGGATGCGTTGAGATAGGGCTGCAAGGTTGAAGCTTGGGTAGTAACAAACTTATCAGACGCATACTCCCCTAAGTCCTTAACTCCGTCATTATCTGCGTCGATCCAGGTATAGATCGTGCGGGGGGTGCTCGTATCATCCCGTAAAGCCAGTTTTCTGCCCCCTTCCCAGATAGGACTTATGCCCGAGATCAATTGCGTATCCACATACTCGCCGGTATCGATCACGCTATCGCCATCTATATCGTGATATCTCCTGACCTTGGTCGCGCCATCGGTGTCCACAAAGAACTGGATGATGTAGTCTTCGGTAAGGACCAGGGCCTGATCTTGCACTGTATCCTCCCTGATATTGCCGAATTGATCGATCCACATGCCGTTGAGATACCCCACCCAGTAGACCGTCCGCATCCCGTCCTCGACCTTGTAGTTAAAATAGGCCTGGAACAGGGAACCTTCGCCCTCGGCAGAGGTCGAGAGTACCGAGACCGAGGTGCCTGAGGAGGCGCGCCTCATCATGTCGAAGATCGCCTCGGTGATCTTATCCCTTAATGTCTCACCCTCAGTAGCCTCGTAGTAGTTATCAGGGATTCCATCCCTGCTCTCGTCCCACTCCGCGCAGGTCTCATTCCATGTGCCGGCAGGATCGCAGCTCGCGTTGGGCAAGGTAACGGTCTTGCTGTCTGTTGGATAGGCGGTATAAGGATAGGGCCAATAATTCGCCTCCTTGTCCGTAAATCCGCCGTAGATCGCGGTCTGCTGCATGGCATTGCGCCCCTCTGCCGTGTTGGAGAAGGCGTAGACCGTATATGTCGTCACCACCTGGCTGCCGTCTAGATCAGTCCTGAGGTCATAATTGCTGCTGTCAAAGGTTCCTATCCTCCCCTGCCTGGCAAGGACCACGGGGTCTACCGACCCGTTCCACTCGCCATCGGATACCAGGAGGATAAAGCTGAGCTGACACCAGTCATCCCAGGGATCCTTATTGTTGTCGTTCATATAGGCGGTGTTGGGATAGTACGTGCACGCTGATTTGGTATGCTTATAGTAATCGAGGGCATTGACGAGCGCCTCGCCCGTGGGCGTGCCATTATAAGCTTGTATCGTTTGCAGGTCATTGAGAAAGCTCTCCATGGTCGTATCGACCCCGGCTACGATCCTCCCGACGTCATCTGTGTTGTATATCATGATGCCGAAGCGGGCTGCGCCGGTGTCCCAGGTGCCATCAAAGTCCCTGTCACCGATCTCCTGGACAACGCCGATGCGCTCTGCCTCAGGCACATCCACCTTGACATTGGCCCCTGAAAGGGTAAAGGGGCATGTCCCGCCACTGCTGGTGATCGTGACGGTGTGCGCTTGGTTGCTCCCCCCTGATACGGCGAATTTGCAGTGGAGCGTTGTATCGGTATAGTCCCACGTCCCCCCTTCGCTCAGCAGCGTATGCGTGTTCGAGATGTGGCTCACCGATTTGCCGCCGATCAAGACCTTTCTCATGACATCGATCCGCGACATGGCGGCCCAGTTCAAGAGGTTGCCCGGGATCATGGAGGAACTCCACTCTAAAGGGTCATTGCGCTGTGCCTCAGTGCAATCCCCATTCTCGGTAAATTTATTGCTGCCATACTGGTAGAACTTGTCCGTCTTAAAGTAGCCGTAATACTCCTTGGTACCGTCATACGTGGCACTCATCGATCCACACTGAGCGACTTGATTGACGTAGTACCCAAAGGCCTCAGGGCCATGAGCAGGGAACTGCATGCTCCCCGACATATCGAGGACCAGCATGATGTTTGGCGGTACTGCCTGAACCAAAAAAGGAGGCGTGGCGCAGTAGTCCGTCATTACCGGGGCTGCCGCATGCCCGAGCTTGGGGAGACCGCAGCACAAGGCAGCGATAATAACTATGTATATAATCCGTTTCATCTAGGCACCTCCATGATCAAAATGGTGACCACCGTCCCCCCTGATTGCATGAGCTGGACCTTTGTGTCTTTCATGAGATTGTCCTGTAAGAACCGCCATGAGTCGGCGAACTCTATATCCTTCCCCTTTACCCTGAGAAAGACCTTCACCGTTTGGGGGATAGAGAACGTGGCCTCGCTCTGAGATGCCGTTTGCATGACCAATCTCCCGGTCTTCGCATCAAAACTCTTGGCGACCCCGGAGGTCATTACCTCCGCACCAAAGACTGCGGAGATCATCAAACAAGCAGTAAGGATAGTAACGATAAAAATGAAAGTTTTTTTTCGCATCTCCCCCTCCTCTCTTTCTTGTCTCCCGCGATGAATGGGAGTAAATCCCTTGCCTTTAGTTCAATTTTTTTTCACCTGTTCAATGGTCCAAGGGGTCAACGGTCAAACAAACATGCCAGAGGTGACCCTTTGGTCATTTGAATGATTTTCACTCGGACCCTTGAACCCTCCCTCCTTGGGGATCCCGCAGTCCATATAATCTAAATTAAGGAGCGGGATTGCATCCTTGAACCCTGGAGAAATTATTGTTATTCCCCTCCTGCCAAGCCTGGGACATAGAGATATCCCACATTCACCCTCGACTCCGCACCCCTTAAACCGTATCTCCCCACCGCGTCCACTGCATAGAGCACGCCCACATCTCCTCCACCTCCCTGCCCTATGCTCTCATACCCTGAGGCGAATTCCACGCCGCCCCCTGGCAAATGCTGGGACTGAAGGCGATCGATGTCGACGAGGAGGAGCACATAACCGGGAAGTCCAAGGGCGGCGCTTTGACCTGCCGAGTCTATGTCTGCGGTGCCGGTTTGCGGCTCATCAGGGTTCCTTGCGTTGGTGTATAGCTCACCCCCGATGCCGAGCAAACTAGCATGCACCACGCTGCTCCAGGGTGCCGCCATGGCGCCCACGGTTTGGGGGTCATCGTGGAGGATAAGATTTGTCACATATAGCCCTATGGGCTCTCCTGAGTCGGCCGTGTAAAAGGCCTCTTGAAAACCGCGCTCCTGACCGGTGATCTTCGTCTCCACCGTGGAGGTGGACACGGCATACACCCCGATGACGGATAGTACCAACAGGATCAACATAGCCATGATGATCGCCGTCCCGCGCTGGGAATCGGACCCACCTATCTTGATCCCTTTTTTAAGAGCATTCATGGTTTATCCCTCCTAAAAATTCCTTAGCTTGACCACGGTGGTATAGACCCTTCGGCGGAAACCATCCGGGGTACTTGAGCCTGTATGGTCTTCCAAGTCAGGTCTTGTATAGGTTTGATCCTTTGTATCTTCTATTGGTGTCCTTACCAGGAGGTTTATCCTGATTGCTCTAATGTCCCCGTTGGTCTTGCCGGCTGGTGTGGCGTTATACCAATTCGTGGTGTCACCTTCTACCTGGTAGGCGATTTGCAGGTCTTCCACTTGGGATTGATTGGTTGCGCCAGCCAGGGTTTGGGCGTCCTCGCCATCGTTCCTCTGAAGGGTGTTCCCGTTCACGCTGTAGGTGATGGCCCGGACGCGAAAGACCCTGGCCGAAAAATCCTCAAGATTGTTAGGCGGGGCGCTGCCGCTGCTCAAATAAAGGGTATTACTGTCGATACTGCTTATTTGATATACTGCCTTTTTCCCCTCAAAGGCTACGTAATTCCCGGACTTGAAGAAAGTGCCGATTGGAGCGCTGAGGGTAACCTGCGATCCAGCGACATCCGTTACGGTGACGGAAGTTCCTCCTGAGGTGAACTCCTCAGCAGCATAGACCACCCTGACCTGGTCAGGGCCTGTACTGCTGTTGGTTGGGGTGATGGCCTCCGTAGCCCCGTAAACGGTGAATCCATCCACCCCCGTCAGCATCCCCGCCATCCGGATGTCCTTGGCCATGATGGTGAGGGCAGCCCGGCCGTCCTGCTGAGCCCCAACCACCTGATCTTGGAGAATGTAGGTCCGCTGCTGACTGACAAAGATGGAGTAGGTCCCCCCTACGAGGACGGTAGAGATCACCAGGGCGATCATGAGCTCGATCAGGGTAACACCCTTTTTTCCCTTTATTACTACCATCAAGCACCCCGCGCTTTCTTACGACTGATTTCTGATAATGGTTTGCAAACTGGCGGTGATCGTTTGTTGCTGCAATGTCTGACTAGCGGCGCCCTGCCGCAGGCTCTGCCATTGCACGGTAACATTTACAGACTTCATATCAGTAGCAGGGACATTGTCTGTTACGTTCCAGGTAACGGTATATTGAACCCCCTTGCTGCTCCCCATCGCTGTATGAGACCCTGGTGTCAGATTCGCGTCAGCAAAGGGGAGGCTCTTGAGAACCTCTGTGTGCTGCTGGGCGAGCATCGTGGCATAGGTCATCTCGCTGCTGAAGGCATTGCTCTTGACCGCCACCAACTGGAGGGCAGCGAGCCCTAAAAGCCCTACCGAGAGGATGACCAAGGCGATCATGACCTCCAAGAGGGTGAATCCTTCACTTCTTTTTACTAAAAGGCCCTGTAGTATCTTGCATCTCATCTTTTTTGCCTCTTCCCTTTTGCTTGCTGCATTTTTTTACGATGCTCTTTATGGATACTCTTCGATGCTGATAGCTCCGGCAGTGGTAATATCAACTCTGCGCGCCTGATTGTTTTTTGTGTTTATAAGAAAAACTGTTCCACCCACGAAACGTCCGGTGTTATCTCTCGAAAGACCCCGGCTGTCAAAGGCGACCATGCTGTTGGTGAAATCTATTCCGTTTCCGGCTTGAGACGTGTCAAAGATCACGGTTTTATATTCCGTGCTGAGCATAACTGTCTTATAGATATCGGTTGTCTCATTCTCATTAACGCCGTCACCGTCGAGGTCATAGAGATAGTCCGCAGTGTCTAATACCATATCATTATCATAGTCGGGGAATATCACATAGCCGTTTGCGTTAAATATAACGGTGCAGTATCTATGGATATTGATCGCCTGCATCTTGGCGGATTGTAGATCCGAGGCCATATTTCTGCCCGCCTGCTTGATCCGGTAGTTCTGGACCCACTCCCCGAGACTCGGGATCATGAACAGGGCCATGATGCCGATGATGGCCATCACGACGACCAGCTCGATGAGCGTCACACCCTTGTCAGAATTGCTTCTTACACCTCGCTCCATCGTACCTTCCCCTCCTGCTAAATAGACTTCTTTTACTCATAATCAATGCAGGATAGGTGCCAACAATCTTGCTGAAGAATTAAGATAACTTATTGATTTTAAAAGGGAATAATTTAATGTCAAAGGTAAGCATACGGGAGGAGACAAAAACAGACATTTTCTACCCAGCGAAACTGACAAAAATCGGCACTAAAAAAGGCCCACCGATATGTGGGCCTTTGAGCTCTGCGATAATTATGAGAAGTTTATGAGACGGGGTACAATCCCCCTCTTCGACTCTTACGTTAGTCTGCCTTCTCCCTCCAGAAGATTACCTTGCTCTGAGGCGACGATGCAGGGGTAATATCTATCTCTTGCACCACACCTGTTCCCAACTGTACCATTCCTTTCACACCCTGCTCTCGCCCCGCATGGATGACGACGCTGGTCGGCATGCCAGCGCCTAAAAGTTTCCTGTTCAGGATCTTTTCATACACATGGCCATCAATTGTTATTGTATCTGAGGCATTAGTCCCGATAACCGGTTTCTCATAGGCGGTCCCGGTCTCATAATAAAGGGCATACAGGTAACTATCGCCACCTAATTCACAGATATCCCCCTCCGGCTTATAGGAAGGGTACAGGACAATATCCCCGAGCAAGGTGGGACTATGGATGGCTCTTTCTCCATTAATTGCAATGGGTGTTTGCATATTCAAATACCAGCCGTATTTTCTCCCTGTTTCAGCGCTGTACTGCGCTCTCTTGGCAGCAAGGTAGGTCTGAAAGGTAGTGTCTACCCCGGCGGGGGAAACTGCGTCCATATACCCCCCTTCATAAACCTTTACATTCGTGACATCGTTGAGCTGCGTTGTAAGATTATTTATTTCAACCCCCGATGCAGGGTTCCACGCACCCGGGTCCCACACCCCATAGAGCTTCTGTACAGTGGTATCAGTTTTGTCTATGTTGGAGAAGAAGCGCCCCGTCCCCCAGTAGAGCCATAGCCGGTTAAAGGGGTCCAAGGCAGCTACTGGGGCCACCGTTATCGGCTGGTCAAGAGATATTACGGTTGAAGGGACGGTCCAGGAACCTGGAGTTGAATTTTCAGGAATAGCAATGCGAAATATCTTCCCCTCCCATCGTGAGTCAGTTGAATCATAGTAGGAGGCTCCGATATATGCTACGTCGACATCGTAATCAAGGCCCAGGTCAATAGTGATAGGGCTCGCCATAAAAACAGGTCCGCTTGCAGAAACATTGAATCTTCGCTCTTGGTTTCCGTTCAGCAGATTGAGGACATACACATAACCCGTCGTAGCACCATCTCCTTCCGATGTTGTCGGTCCTGATCCGAAGATGACATACCAATTCCCCACCTGATCCCGTGGTCCTACCCGCGCAACGGAGGGATACGAGGTGGTAAAACGGGTGTCGGTTGAGACTAATGTGCTGTCGGCAAATTCCCAGAGGAGATCTGGGTTACCAGGGTCTGTGATATCAATGGCGAAATAGGCGGAACGGAATGTGCGCTCTTGAGAGTTAACCCCGTCGAAGGTATCGGTTCTCGTGATCGCCTTTCCCCCCAGTCTCATGGCACCGATGAGGACCGTACCCCAACCTTTGGGATGGTCATCACCTTCAGTAAATATTCGGGCATCCACGACCTTTGCCTTGAGATCCACATAATAGACGTGGCAGTAACCAGGATCAGTCAGCCACTTGAGATGGGGGAGGAGATTGTAGGGGATATAAGCCCAGAGCTCCGTGCCGACGTCGCCCTCGTACCATCCATTCTCGATGATACCGGTGGTATCAGGATCATTCCCCTCGTGGTACGTGCCGGCGCTGAAGGCATGGAGCATCCCGTCATTGCCTCCCACGTAGATGACGGTCTTTCTATCTTTATTATCCCTGACGAATTTGAGATAGGTGGTATCTCCATAGATCAGGTGATACTGCTCCATAGGCCTTCCGACCACGGTGGGGGTCGCATTGACGATATCGCCGACCCTCCACTCCCTATCTGTTCCATCTATCGTAAGGGTTCTATTACGGTAGCCCGTAACATCAGCCCCACGGATAAAGTTGATGATATTTTGGGCCTCAGCATCAGTGGCGACGCCAAGATAGGGTCTCAAGGCTCCTGCATCGCTTGCATCAAATTTGTCCTCGCCCCATTCACCAGCACCTACCACCCCATTGTTATTAGCGTCGATAAAGGTGTAAATGGTGCGGGCGGTCGTGCGCGTGGCCAGATTTTCCCCGCCTTCCCATATGGGTTGCAGGTCGGACAACTGGTAGGTGCCTAGCAAAGAATCTGCGATACCATCGCCATTCGTATCGCTATATTTTTGCACTACCGTATCGCCATCGGCATCGAGGGCAAAGCTGATAATAGGATCCTCAGTGAGGACCAAATGCTTATTGCCATTGTCCTCCCTTAGATTCCCATATTGATCGACCCAGAGGGCATTGAGATACCCGAGCCACATTACCTCCTGTGTCTCCTCACCGACTACCGAGAATAGCGAGGGGTTAAAATAGGCCTGGAAGAGAGACCCTTCCCCGCTGGCAGAGGTGGAGAGCACCGAGACCGCGGTGCCGGAGGAGACGCGCTTGAGGATCTCGCCGATGGCCTTGTTCAGCTGCTCTTCGAGTTTTAACGGGTTGTGCACCAAGAAGTATGTATCAGGGTCACTATCTCCGTCTCTGTTCCATTCATTCGTTAAATCCGGAACATTGTTGTTATTGATATCTTCAAACCCGCCCCATTTTGCCGCGTACCACAGCGGATCTTTCAGCAGGGTAGCTGTTGACCCTCCCGGGGAGACGGTAAATATCTTGGTCCATGTTTTCGGCATCCCGGCGACAACAGCGGGCGTTTCGGCATCGGCTGTACCAGGCACGTCATCATCTTTTACCGGCAGATAGAGCCCATCCTCTGTTGTGCCGGAGATGAAAAAACCAAGTGCTTGATCGATACAGCCAGCCGCATATTCAGAGGAGTCAAGCGATATAGTTACCGTGTCACCGCTGACGGTATATTGGTACTTTGCAATGGCGTCCATGTCGTGGTCAGCACCTTGCTCTACGTCTTCAAAGTTGATCCTAAATCTTCCAGAGGTGCTGGTAAGGGATTCGACATAAAAATCGACGATCTGGTTAGACGGACAATAAGAACCACTAGTGCAGCTACTTATGCTTAAGCCGCTGCTAGAGTTATAGGTGAGGGTGCATTGGTCTGCACAATATTCACGGACATCGAAACAACCACTCACCGATTTTCCCACGGGAATAAGGGTGACGGTATTCGAACCGACCTTGATGCTGATATCAGGGATAGGAGAAGCAAGGGCTACACTGTAGGTCGTGACATTGGGCTTTCCCGTATCGTTTTTAAATTCTGTCTTCCCATAGTAGGCCACAGCCGCGGCATAGTAGCTCCCCTTCTTGGTGGGCTCCTCGGGGCAGAGTCCCCGTATCTGTGCTAATCCGGAGACAGCCTTGTCGGAACAGATATAATCATTGTTGTTCCCACTCTGACCAATGAATACCCGCGAGCCATTGATGCCTTCTCCCCCTGGCTTCGGACCACCTATAATGTTTGCAAACGTTGAGACATCTAAGTCGGGCAAGATAGGATCTGAGAAATCAGACCCAAAATCAGGAGCAATTCCAGGCACTTGATCAGAGTCACGGCTGGGGTTGATATCACTGATAACCAACATATTGGGCTTGCTGCAGATTGGATACCGTTCAAAAGGCTCGTCCCAGCCCGGATCAGGGAGATCCAACCCTGAATCAGGAGACGCCTGGTTAAATGCCGTGCGATAACTACCCGCGTCCGCGAGGTACCTCAGCGACTCGTACATCATCTCTGCGATGGGGTTCCCCCACATCCTGCACGTCCCCTCAGGTGGCTCCCCTGTGGTAATCCAGCCGCAGGAGTAGGCATAGTCCGCGTAATCAAAGCCTATGGTAGTCAGCCTCTCCAGGGTGAGAATCACATTGCCTGTGGTATTCTCTGCCGTGTTCAAGACACCTGTTGTGGGGTTTAGCTCATCTGATATATTCCCCATCGCCTTTCTCAACACGCCGCCGCTCTTGTTCTTCAGGTACGACCCTGTCAAGAGGGCAAAATACATCTTGGTGAGCTCCGTGCATTCACCATCAGCAGCCTCACAATCGGTTGGCCCGGTACAAGATTTAAAGGTCTTGGAGCATACCTTGGTCCCATCCCCTGTTCCATACTTCTGTAAGATGCCAACGGGCTTATAATATCCGCTTGGATAAGGCTTGCAAAGCCTGTACTCGTCAGTGCCTATCGTAGGGGTGGAAGCGCAGACCTTAACCCGGACTATATAATTTTGAGGTGTCGGCCATGGCCCATGGTTAGGGGCATCAGCACCGATATCATCCCATTGATTATAACTACTAGCCGTCTCAGGACCACTGCACACGGCCCGCTCAGTAGAGGCCCACGTCCATATTCTTTCAGGTACGTTCTGCATTACCCGTATGCGATGGGGGGTATCTGCAGCTGTGGATGTCACGCAGAAGAGGTGCCTGTTGTCTGAAGATGGAACAGAAAAAGGGGTGAGGTCCCTGGTATCAGACCCTGCATATTCCTTGCCCCAACTATGCGCGTCCTGGGGTATATAGACGCCTTCTAAGACCGTCTCGGTTGTCGACTCCGGAGTCTGTCGGTGCCCGCCATAGAGCACCTTTCTCAAGACATCCGCCCTGGACATGGAAAGCCAGTTGAGGAAATTGCCGCTCCACTCATTAGCGCCGCCGCAGTACTTAGTGGTGGTTACCCGCGAGGGATTAAATCTCGCACCATCGTAGGTATAACACTGGTAAGCATCAAAATACCCATAGTAATTGATGGAGTGTTTATACCCCACGTCGAGGATACCATCTGGAGGATCATCCAGGTCAGAGGCATCGTTATACGCCTCATAATAGAGTTTGTGGTCCCTTCCCATGACGATTGTTACCAGCGGCGGCCCTTGCCGTGCGATAAAAGGCGGGGCAGCACAGTAATCGGTCATGTTCTGTGTAAAGGCAGGACCGTTGGTTAGGCACACAAAGGCTACCATAACTGTCAGACAAGCGAGGAATACCTTCATCTTTTGTACCTCTCTATTAAAATTTCATGGACCGTGTCGTCAATAACCCTCACGACAACATGATCCTGAATATAGACATCGCGCAATGTTGCCGGCCTCTCGAGAAAGGCCCCCCTCTGCTTAATATGCATAGCAACTCGACACTGCGGGGCAATATTAAACTGCTTTGTAACGTTTAATTCCTTTACGGAGATCTTGATAGAAGTCAATGTGATGCTTGCCACCTTCCCCTTGAAGTAGTAGGGGCTATCTGCAAAACTCATGTGCCCCAAAAAAAGGAGCATAATAATGACCATGCCGATGCTTAGTGCCTTTTTCACCATTTTTGCCTCCTTACGCTCTGTGGGGTAACTTCATTCTCCTCCCGGCACGCCTATAACATAACGATATCCCGACTCGATCCCCGATTCCGACTGCATCAAGGTATACCGGCCGAGGGAATCTATGGCATAGTTTATCCCGATACTCCCGCCTCCTCCGCTTCCTATCCCCTCATATCCTGAGGCAAACTGTGTCGCGCCGCCTGACATTTGATAGGCGCTGAGGCGGTCTATATCCAGTTTGACCTCCACATTGACACCCTCGGGAAGTCCAAGGTCATCTCCCGACGCCTCGACGTCTGGTGCGGTGTCGGGCTTGTCATCCGGATCTGGTCGTCCATCGGTAAAAATTTCTGGCTCCGTACCAAGAAAGAGATCAGTATTTATAACGCTCAAGTCTTTCCAAGGATCAGGAAGATCATCTACGCTATCGGGGACATATTGAATGATCGCCTTTATGATATTGATCCCCACGGGCTCTCCTGAATCAGCAGTATAGAAGGCTACCTTGTATGCCCGCTCAGAGCCGGCTATCTTTGTCTCCAAGGTCGAGGTAGTCACGGCATAGATCCCTAAAACAGTCAGGATCAAGAGGATCATGATTGCTATGACCAGCGCCGCCCCTTGCTGAGATTGAGGATTTAATAATCTGATTCTCTTATGTATCGCTATCATCGCAACTCTCCTTAGTAAAATATTGAAAAATATCATTTCAGATTCCTCACCTTGACCTCGGTTGTATAGACCCTTCTTCTGAACCCGTCTGGCCCGTTGAGACCTGCAGTATGATCTTCCAACTCGGGTTGGTTGAATTGAGCTGAAGGAGCAGCATCCTGCACAGCGGCATCCTGTACAGCAGTCCTTACCGTAATATTTATCCTGACCATCCTGATATCGGCATTGGTTGAACCGGCCGGCCATGTATGAGCAGGATTAGGATCAAAGATCCACGTATCGCTACCCTCTACCTGATAGGCAAACTGCAGGTCTTCCACGACTGTAGTTATTCCATCGCCGGCCAAAGGCTGAGCATCACCCCCATTCTCACGCCTGCGGAGGGCATTATCTTGCACCAGGTATGTTATAGACTTTGCACGATAGACCTTGGTCCCTACATTCTCAATATAACTGGGAGGTGACTCAGTTAAGGTAAGAGTGGCGGTACCGGTCCCGTTATATATCTCATATACCTGGTCTTTACCTTCAAATGTTAGATACTTTTTTTTCTCCAAATCAAAAAAAAGAGGGTCCGTGTCTGTAGTTGCGCTGAGGGTAACCTTCCTTGCAGTCACATCTACATTCGTTACGGTGACAGGGTTTCCGCCGGAAATGAATTCTTCAGCTGCATGGGCAACTGTGATCGAATCAGTGCCTCCGGCATTATTATTGGGGGTTACGGCAAACTGCGCGCCATTGACATCAAAGCCTTCACTCCCCAGCAAAGACCCCGCCATTCTAATGTCCCGGGCCATGATATTAAGCGCAGCCCGCGCATCCTGCTGCGCACCTGCCACTTGATCCTGCACGGAATACGATCGCTGCTGGGTCATAAAGAGGGTGTATATTCCCCCCACCAGGATAGCAGCGATCACCAAAACGATCATCAGCTCGATAAGGGTGACGCCTCTATCTTCTTTCCCTGTTTTCGCAATCATGTCCGCTAATACCTCTTTATCACCGTGCTGAAACGTGTGGTAAACAAGACAGTAGTTTCGCCAGTAGCAGAACCAGCCGGCGCCCCCAGCCAATCAATCTTCACTGTTACCGTCTTCATATCTGTCGCAGGGATATCGTTTTGTACTGTTCTTTGAACTGTGTAAGCAATACCTTTTGTCGTTGCATCTACGGGAAGGGTATCGGGACCAGCTGCAATCACCAAATCATAACCCATATTTCTTAAATCTTCTAACCTACTCTGGCCCAACATGGAGGCATAGGTCATCTCGCTGCTGAAGGCATTGGCCTTTATGGAGACGATCTGCATGGTCATCAGGGCGAGTAACCCCGCAGCAAGGATAACCAGGGCGATCATTACTTCTATAAGGGTGAAGCCTTGCTGCCTTCTAATAGTATTTCTCAGGTGTGCTTTAATATTCATTTATTCCTATCCTCCCTGCAGGTGAGGTAGTTATTTGTTGGTGTTTGTTGTTTTTTATATTTTGAAGAAAAATATTTCGCTGAACTGTCACTGGACCAGAATTCTCTATAGGTAAACCCGATCGATTAAAGGCGACTGCTGGGTGACCACTGACGGCTGGAAAATCAATCCCATCACCGCCACCTTGGGCCGGGTCAAAGGATGTATTTTTCCCAAGTAAGCCCAGCTTGAATATGTCGGTTGTCTCATTCTCTTGATCGCCATCATCATCTAGATCACCAGCATTCGCCGTGTCTAGTATAAAATCATTATTATAATCGGGAAAGATCACATAACTATACAGAGTGCTACCAACAGCTTGGCTAAAAACTACTGTGCAGTACCGCCCAGAGCTGATCGCCTTCATCTTGGCAAATTGCAAATCCGACGACACTTCCCGTGCCGTCTGTCTGATACGGTAGTTATCCAACCACTCGCCGATGGCGGGGGCCATGAAGAGGGCCATGATGGCCACAATGGCCATCACCACGGCCAATTCAATAAGGGTAACCCCTCCTGCCCCTCCGCTCTTCCTAAAGACCCTCAATAAATCGCCTCCTTCTCACCCTTCTGATACTACTCCAAGAACCGTGCCAGAATGGCGAGTTTATAATTTATTGATTTTAAAGGATTTTTATCTTTTGTGATTTAAGCAAGAGCTCCGTAGCTATAGAATTATTCTACATAAGTATGAAAAATATCCATAGGCAAAAGTCAGCCATTTCATGGCTGGTACTCTTCAATCCTTATCCTGCCAGCCGAGGCCACAACAACCTTGTAGCTCTTATTATTTTTAGTGTTTTTCAAATAAACCGTTCCTCCGAATCCAGTAGAAGGGAAGCCCTGACTATTAAAAGCAATTTTATTATCTGGAAAGGTTATGCCATCTACGCTTTGGGAAGTGTCAAAAGATACATTTCGAAATGCGTCGGAAAGTCTCACTCTTTTGAAGATATCTGTTGTCTCATTTTCTTGATCACCATCGTTATCAAGATCACCTACATCAACCGAATCCAAAACACGGTCATTGTCGTAGTCCGGAAAAATAACGTAGTCAAACTGCGTGCCACCCACATTATTATTAAATAAGGTGGTGCAGAATCTTCCTGTACTGATTGCCTTCATCTTGGCAAACTGCAAATCTGACGACACTTCCCTTGCTGCCTGCCTGATGCGAAAGTTGTCCAACCACTCCCCAATGGCTGGGGCCATAAAGACCGCCATGATGGCAACAATGGCCATCACCACGGCCAACTCGATGAGGGTTATCCCTCCCTTTCCCAGCTTCTGCATCTCAGCACCCCTTTCCCCCTAACCCATTCTGAGCCAGAGCAGAGATATTTATAACTTTTTTTAAATTATCGCCCTATCCCCCTTCGCTGTGATATGGCAGTAAGTGTTACCTTGCACCCCCTTTGCCGTAATTCTCCAGCCCATACTCCTTGAGCTTGTACAGCAAGGCCTTGTGGCTTATCTCCAGGATGCGAGCTGCCTGCAGCCTGTTACCCCCTGTCTTCTCCAGGGCCTCTTTGATCAGCCTGATCTCCATTTCCCTGGCGCTCTTTTTGATGGACAATCCCGCTGGATCGGGACTAGGTCCTTTATCCTTTTGCGTCTGCGACAGGAGGACCTCAGCGCTGATGGCATCCCCTTCCGCCAGGATCATGGCCCGCTCGATGATGTTCTCCAGCTCCCGCACGTTCCCAGGCCAGGGGTATTGGAGGAACCGATCCATCGCCTGCTTGGACGCGCCTTTGATCCGCAACCCCAATTTTTTGTTATATAGTTCGATGAAGTGCTCGACCAGAAACGGGATATCCTCCTTCCTCTCCCGGAGTGGCGGGAGATGGATTGGAAGGACATTGAGGCGGTAATAGAGGTCCTCCCTGAACCTGTTGTTTTTTACCTCTGCGGCCAGGTCTTTGCCCGTGGCGGCAATGAGGCTGACATCGACCTGAGAAGAGATGGTATCCCCTACCCTCCTGATCTCGCCGTCCTGGAGCACGCGCAATAACTTCACCTGGAGACTTTGCGGTAGCTCGCCCACCTCGTCTAGAAACATCGTACCCTGATGGGCCATCTCAAAGAGCCCCTTTTTTGTTTTGACGGCATCGGTAAAGGCCCCCTTGACATGGCCGAAGAGCTCTGTTTCAAGCAAATTCTCTGGTATGGCACCACAATTTATTGAAATTAATGGTTTATCTTTCCTATCACTATTGTAATGAATTGCCCTGGCAACTAGCTCCTTACCAGTGCCGCTCTCGCCGGTGATGAGGACAGACGACTTATACCGGGCCACCTTTCTGATGAGATCGAAGATCTTGCGCATCGCCTCGCTCTTGGCAACGATATTTTCGAGGCCGTAATCCTGCTGCACCTCCTGCTTGAGCCTGATGTTCTCCTCACGCAGCCTCTCTCGTTCTTCCGCCTTTTTGATGGTCAGGATGATCTCATCGGCATTAAAGGGCTTGGAGATATAGTCATAGGCCCCGATCTTCATCGCCTCCACCGCCGTGTCAACTGTGCCATAGGCGGACATCATGATGATTGTCCCCTCCAAACCCTTCACCTTTGCCTCTTGGAGAAAGGCCATGCCGTCCATCTGAGGCATCCTGATATCGCACAAGATGATATCCCATGCCTGGTGCAGCATCTTCTCAAGGCCCTCTGCCCCATCAGAGGCAGTCGCCACCAGGTACCCCGCTTCCCCCAGGACCATCTGGAGGTAGTGCCTCAGGTTCTCCTCATCATCGATGACCAAGACCCGCTTGCCAAGCACCGTCTAATCTCCTAACATTAATGCGTAATTTGGGATCAAATTATCACACTAAACATCAATGAGCAAGCGGAGATCGAGTCTTGGGAGAAATCCTGATCTGCTTGACACACACCTTTTCAACGTGTATTTTGGAATCACTCAGGGCCGGCGTAGCTCAGTGGTAGAGCGGCTGATTCGTAATCAGTAGGTCGGGAGTTCAACCCTCCCCGCCGGCTCCATCTGCCATCGAATCTTTTATGACCTCATCCCGCTTCCTTATCATCAACGCCGATGATCTGGGCATCTCTCCCGAGATAAATCGCGGGATATTTGTGGCCCATGAGAAAGGGGTAGTCACAGATGCATCCCTGTTAATAAAAGGGCCTTATACTCGACAGGCCATAGAGATGATCAAGGAAAACCCTTCTTTTCACGTAGGGATCCACCTAGATCTCGACCCATTGCTCGCTTGGAAATCGCCTGGGATAGAGAGATTACCCCGCTTGAAACTCATGGAGATGATGAATGAACCAGATTTTGTCAAACGGGTAAAGGAAGAGATCGATAAACAGGTGACGGCCTTTCTGCATGAAGGGCTGATTCCCTCTCATATCGATACCCACCACCATGTCCACGGCTTCCCTCAGATCTTTGAACCCCTTGTTGAAGCAATGTACAGACATGGCATAAGGGCAGTCCGTTTCAGCAAAAAAGGGTATGCACTTTTGGGGAGAGAGGATATACGGATTACCGCAGAGCAAGCCCGATGGATGGAGGATGCCCTGCGCGAAAGGAAAATCCTGCATCCTCGTCATCTTATCGATCCCATCGTTCCTTTCTCCCTCAAGGAAATCCCAGGAGGTGTTACGGAATTAATGGTGCACCCCGCTATCGGGGGTGATCAATGGAGGCAGAAGGATTGCGAGATGCTTATGGATCCCCTCTTTATGAGTACGGTGAGAGATGAAGGCGTTCAGCTTATCAGCTTTTCAGACTTAGCATCCTTTCCTTCGCCTTTGACATAAGGCCCCGAAGGTGGCTCTGACCAAAGGGTCACCTTCGGTTTAGCCATTGGTGTGATATAAGTAAACTATCCCGCCAAAGGCGGGACTTTAGGGGTCGAGGATGCCACCCCGCTCCTTAATTTAGATTTTATGGACTGCGGGATCCCCCAAAGCGGGAGGATTCGATCCCGTCCCGCAATATAGATTTATTGAAGCGGGATGCCGCTGGCGGCAGGGTTCGAGCGAAAAGCTTTCAAAAATGTTTGTGGAACTCTTGACACCTTGTTAGGACAAACATCGGACTAAAGGCGATTGATTAGTCAGGCTGTATGAAAAAGAAAACGTTGCTCTCAGGAAATGAGGCGATAGCTCGGGGGGCTTGGGAGGCTGGCGTACTCTTTGCCTCGTCCTATCCAGGAACGCCGAGCAGTGAGATCCTGGAGACTATTGCCCAGTATGAAGAGATCAAGGCAGAGTGGGCTCCTAATGAAAAGGACGCCTTCATGTCGGCGATGGGGGCAATGTTGGCAGGGGCGCGGGCCATGGCATCCATGAAACACGTGGGGGTAAACGTTGCAGCTGATCCCTTTTTGACGGTGACGTACACCGGCGTCAACGCAGGATTTGTCCTTGTCACCGCCGACGACCCTGAGCTCCATAGCTCCCAAAACGAGCAGGACAACCGTCACTATGCCAAATTTGCCAAGGTGCCTATGTTGGAGCCGAGCGACAGCCAGGAGGCCAAGGATTTTACGAAAATGGCCTTTGAGATCAGCGAGGCGTTTGACACCCCTGTCATGCTGCGGACGGTAACGAGGATTTCACACTCCAAAAGCCCGGTGGAATTGGGTGAACGCACAATGCCGAGTCGCCCTATCGGTTTTATAAAAGATCAATCTAAATATGTGATGCTGCCCGCCTACGCACGTCAAAGACACAAGGTAATAGAAGAGCGGTTGATAAAGCTCAAGGAATTTGCTGAGACCTTTGAGGGGAATAAAGTGGAGATGAAGGAGACATCGGTCGGTATCATTACCGGAGGTATCTCCTATCAGTATGCAAAAGAGGTATTTCCGAAGGCCTCTTTCTTGAAACTCGGCATGTCGTGGCCCCTGCCCGAGAAGATGATCAAAGACTTCATCAAAAAGGTCGATAAGGTCTATGTCATAGAGGAACTGGACCCCTTCTGGGAGGAAAATATCAGGGCCATGGGTCATAGGATAGACGTAGGTAAGGACAAGGTGCCCCTCTGTGGTGAGTTGAGCCCGACCATAGTGGCGGAGATCTTTGACCCGAGCTACAAGGTTCCGGAGCCCGTGTATGCCGGTCCGATCCCTCCCCGCCCGCCCAATCTGTGTGCGGGATGTCCCCATAGGGCGGTGCTCTATGTGTTAAAGAAGAATAAGCTCTATGTCCACGGAGACATCGGCTGCTACACCCTGGGGGCCCTTCCTCCGCTTCAAGCAATGAACAGCAGCTTCTCCATGGGGTCAAGTATCGGTGTCTGCGAGGGAGCCAGCCAGGTCCTGGATGAGGGGGCACAGGGCAAGATGGTCTGCGTTATTGGCGATTCCACCTTTCTCCACAGCGGGATCACGCCGTTGCTCAACATGGCGTTCAATAAAGCCAATGCAACAGTGATCATCCTGGACAATTGGATCACCGCCATGACCGGCGCCCAAGAGCACCCCGGCACTGGATACACGGTCATGGGTGAGGAGACCACTGCTGTCGACTACGCAGAGCTGGCAAAGGCGCTCGGTGTTGAACCGGAAAATATCAGCAGGGTCAATCCCTACAACATCGAGGAGTTTGACAAGGTGGTTAAAGAGGAGACGAGCAAACAGGGGACCTCCGTGATCATTACCGAAGATGCCCCCTGCGTGTTGTTGCGCCGGGCGATCAAGGCCTACAATGAACCCCTGTATGTCGATGAAGGGGCTTGCACCGGTTGCCGTAGCTGCTTGGAGCTGGGCTGCCCTGCCATCTCCTGGGATGCCGGCAAGGCAGGGGAATACAAGACAGCGGACGGCAAGGTCAAGAAGAGAAAGGGGGTATCACGGATAGACGCGCAACTCTGCAACGGCTGCGGCCTCTGCTACCAGGTCTGCCAATTCGAGGCTATCAGAGGGAGAAAGACAGAAGTCCCCCTCGGGTTTCAGTTGAAAAAGAAGGCAGCAACCTAATACAAACTCAGTAATTCTTTTTCCGTTGCCCGTCTTTTTCACTTCTCCCCGCCCTCTCCCCAAGGGGGGAGAGGGGAAGGGTGAGGGGGCCAATATCAATGTTTAAAATGTGTTTGCATTAGATAGATAAGGAGATGATGCCCATGAATAGCCATGTGACCAATATCTTGGTGGCAGGGGTCGGCGGACAGGGGGTAATCCTGGCCAGCGATGTTATGGCGGATACCTTTCTGCTGGCCGGCTATGACGTCAAAAAGAGCGAGGTGCATGGAATGGCCCAGCGTGGGGGTTCGGTTAGCAGCCATGTTCGCTTCGGGGAAAAAGTCTACTCACCCATCATAAAGATGGGCGAAGTGGATTATCTCTGCATGATGGAGAAGATGGAGATCTTACGGTGGCTGAATTACTGCAACAAATTCACCGTCATCCTCATGGATGACATCGAGATCAACCCCCCGATCGTGAACGTAGGAGACATGGAATATCCGCGAGATATAGAAGAAACCTTAAGAAATAACTTTAAGAACTTTCACATCATCCCTGCTGCCGCGATAGCAGCTGCGCTGGGAATTGATCGGGCCGCCAATGTGGTGCTTTCAGGCGCTTTCTCAACCTTGCTAGATATCGACCAGGAGCAATGGCTGAAAAGCCTCTTGGCGCACCTTCCGGAGAAGCTCCATGAGTTGAACAAAAAGGCCTTCCTCGCAGGAAGGGAGGCCCTTGCGAATTTCTAACCCTCTACCCTCTATCACCCCTCTTTTTTCTCCCCCACGCTCCTCGTGGCCTGTAATGATCCCCGCGTAGTCTTCTTGAGATATACGATAAACTCGGCACCTTTGTCCTTTGCACTCTGAACCTTTATCCTTCCTCCTAATTCGTCGATAATCTTTAAAGAGATGGAGAGCCCGAGCCCTGTCCCCTTGTCCGGAGACTTTGTCGTAAAAAATGGATCGTAGATCTTGCCTAAATCCTCAGGCGCAATCCCAACCCCTGTATCCTTGATGGATATCGTTACCCACTGTTTCTCTTCTTTTGTCCTGATGGATAGGGATCCTCCATCGGGCATGGCATCGGCTGCGTTTATCAGTATATTGAACAGGACCTGTTGCAACTGGTCTCTATTCCCCTGCGCCAACGGGAGATCTTCGCCCGATGAGAGATCAATGACTATTGCCTGAAATCTTTCTTGCACGCTTACTACTTTCAGGGAATCTTGGACCACAAGATTTACATCGACATCCTCTCTGTGGGAGGAGGGGGGCTTGGAGAATTGCAGCAAATCTTTGATGATGCGGTTGATCCTCTCTGTCTCTTTCCTCGTCCTCTCCACTAAATCCAAAAGGACCTCACCATCCCTGAGCCTTTTGCGTTTCAGGCGCTTGTGCAGAATCTCCGTATGTCCCAATATCGATGTCAGGGGATTGCCGATCTCATGAGCTACCCCTGCGGCCATTCTCCCAACGGATGCCAATTTTTCAGAGCTCACCAGCTCCTCTTGCGTATCCTTTAATTGTTTAATGGCTTTCTGTAAATCTTTTTGCTTTTCTGCCAATCGCTCAACCATCTGATTAAAGGCCCTGGCCAGCGTGCCTATCTCGTTCTCGTAATCTACCGGCGCCCTCTGACCCAGATCACCCCCCCCTATTCTCTGAGCTACCTCAACTAATCTCTTCAAGGGGTTGACCACTACGCGAGACAAGAGAAGGCTCCCAAAGCCTATGATGACGAGGGAATCCAGCACGATCAGAATGAGGAACAAGCGCCGGAAGACCACCAACCTATCCATGACATCAGCCATGGAAAAAGCAATCTGCACCCCGCCGATGATCCGCCCTTCACCAACCAGGGGGGCGGTCAAGATGAGCCTGTCGTAGAAGGACCACCAAAGGATTCCCGTCCTTTCTAAACGTAAACCCTCATCCCCTTGGGTCATAGCCTTGAGCAGCGCCTCGTCGTACCGCAGTCCTCTCCCTCGCGTGATCAGGGGTCTCAAATCTTTATCAACGATCCAAAGCCCCTCTACGCCCCCCAATTGGGTAAACCCAAGGAGGATTTGTAAGAAACGGGGATCTTGCTGCCAATTCGCCCCTTGAAAGGCATTGATGCCCCTCTGCACGGAAAAGAGAAGGATGCGCGAGCCCGCTATTTTCTGCTCCAGGATCTCCTGCTCGCTCACCTTGAGGATGGTAAAGCCGACGAGCAGGAGCGAGGCCATCGTGAGTACGGCAATATTGAGGACGATCTCCGTCCTCAGCCCTATGGGTATTTTGCGAAAAAGCCCATTCATACCTGCACCTTACGCAGCAGCCGCCCGCAGAAACCCTAGATACCAGCTGATAAGGATCTCGCCCCACAAAACGTAGATGATGGCCCCCAGCGAGAGGAAGGGGCCAAAGGGGACAGCATATTTGCTATCTGCCGAGGAGACAAACATCAAGGTCACGCCAACCACCGATCCGACAAAGGAACTACACAGGATGGTGAATAGCACCCCCTTCCAACCTATAAAGGCGCCGATCATGGCCAGGAGTTTGACATCCCCTCCCCCCATACCTTCCCTCTTGGTTACCATGTGATAGACGCTTGCGACTACATAAAGGGACCCTCCGCCTAATAAGACCCCGATGAGGGAATCCTTAATCGACATCTCGGGGTGAAGAAAAGAGATGACTAAACCGATGACGATCCCCGGCAGGCTGATCACATCGGGAATGATCCTGTGGGGAAGATCGATGAAACTTACCAGCGTTAAGGAGGCAAAAAAAGCGAAGTATATCGCGTAAAGAGTGGAGATACCGTACCGCAAGAGAAGTATAAGGGAAAAAAGACCCATGAGGAATTCCACGAGGGGATAACGGAGTGAGATGGGGGCCTGACAGCCCCTACATCTGCCTTTCAGGATGATAAAACTCACCAGGGGGATGTTGTCGTAGAAACGGATAGGGGTTTTGCAAAGGGGACAATGAGAGGAGGGCGCAATAATGGATTTGCCCCCGGGGATCCTATGGATACAGACGTTGAGAAAGCTCCCGACGATGGTACCAAAGACAAAGCCGAAAAAAAGCGTGATCCAGTTCATTGAGCTCCCCTCCCCTTTTCCCTCAGCAGCTTCAGGTAGAGATCCTCTTGTTTTCTGACCATCTTCCAGATATCGAACGCACCCACCATTTCTTTCCCTTGCTTCCCCATATCCTTCGCCTCCTTGGGGTGATCAAGGAGATAGATAATCTTTCCAGCCATTTCCCTTGTATCCTTTGGTTTAGTAACGAAACCATTCACACCGCGGATAACCGCCTCCGGGGTCCCATCTACCCCGGTGGCGACGATAGGGATACCCATAGCCATGGCCTGGGGCAAAACGCGGGGAAGCCCTTCCCAGAGAGAGGTGAGGGCGAAGATATCGGTAGCGGCGAGGATCTCAGGGATATCCCGGCGCCATCCGAGGAGCTTAAACCGTTCCCCCAGACCGAACTGAACAGCTTTCTTCCACACTTGTTCTCTCAGTTCGCCATCCCCCACCAGAATGAAACTAGCATCTTTCTTCTGGAGGACCTGACGGGCCACCTCGACATAATCAAGAGGGGCCTTTTGGGGCTTGAGGCAGCCGATCATCGTAACAAGGGGGAGGGTTGGTCCAACCCCCAACGCCTTTCTCTTTGCCCCTCTGTTAACCCTCACCCCAGTAAATTCCTCCAGCTCGATCCCACTCCTGATAAGGGTTGTCTTCTGTTTAGGAAAGATACCGCTGTCAATCCCTTTTTTTATATTGGCCTGGGAAACGGCTATGAACATATCGGTAATCCGAGCAGTCACCTTTTCCAGAAGGATCAAAAACCTCTGGATGGGGAAGAATTGGTAGTCATGAAAGCCAAAGCCGTGTATGGTGTGGATGATGGCGTCTGCCCTGGCAAGCCTGGCCCCCCATCTCCCCAGGATACCCGCCTTGGAGCTATGGGTGTGTACGATCATAGTCGAATCACCTTTTTTTATCTCCTGTAAAATTACCTTGATCTTAATCAACGCCCTTATGTCCATCAGGGGACTTATCTCCCTGACGAGCTCAGGGATATACAAGGTCTTAACACCTTTGAGGGCCCGGGCCTCGGGCGCCAAGATCCCTTCCGGGTTGGTTATCAGATAGGGGCGGAAGCGATCTCGATCCAAGTGGGCAACGGTAAAGAGGGTGTTCTGCTGAGCCCCGCCTAGTTCCAGCTTCGTGATGATATGAACGATATGCACGGGCCTCATGAGAGCGCCTCAGCCATCTCTTTCCCTTGCAGGATGGCCTCTTCCATGGTGGCATATTCCCACAGCCCATATCTCCCCAAAGGATAGATCTGGTTTGAACGAAGGAATTGTATGATGCGAGGGAGGTGCTGGCTGCGAAACCGGTCGTAGATCACATAGGCATGTTTGATAAAGATCGTCTTCTCAGCCAGGATCTTATCCTCTGCCCTCAAGATCCCACATGAGACAAGGGCAGCCAGGGTCTGCTCCCGCACCTTTTCTAATGACGGAGGTGTTGAGGGGAGATAGGATATCTCCACCGAGATGGCGCTGGCGCCTTTCGGGGTCATATAAGGAGAGAGGTTGCTGACAAAGCCCACCCGATAAAAAGGGTATGAAGGCTCAGGATAGTAAACCCAGTGATAATCAGATATCCCTTCTCTGCCAACCCCCAGGTTGACGTTGATGACAGAGACATAACGGAGGCCACTGTGCAGGTTTTTTACCTCTTCTGGGCAGGATTTAATGCGCTGAAGGAGCTCGTCCAGCGGGAGAGATGAAAGCAAGGTACTATACGTTGTTTCTTTTCCATCCCGAAACCTCACCACCCTCTTCTCTATGTCAATAGATGCCACTTCTTTACCGAGCTGCACATCCAGGACCTTAGCGAGAAAGGACTGGGGCAGGATTCGTATCCCCCCTTTGAGGGGATAGAGAAACTCCTGGTTATAACCAAATCCCTTGAGGTTGACGCCTAGGGCGCCATCGATCACCTCTTCGAGGGTTGGGCAAGGGATAAATCTCTCCACCCACTCCAGGGAGATCTCGTTGAGGGGGATTCTCCAGAGCTTTTCGTTATAAGGGATCATGAAGTGTTTGGCAATGCCTGAGCCCAATGCCTGATATATCCAGCTGAGAAAATCTTCACCCTTCTGCACTTCCTTGCAGGAAGCTCGGATGAATTCGATGAGACACTCCCTGGTCATCTCCTTCGGTAATGCCCAGAGGTTCGCCTGAAAGGGGAAAGGGATGTATCTGCCCTTAAGGTATATAGCCGAGCGTCGTTGATGTCTGATGAGCTGATCTGGCAGTAGCCCGCTGAGGAGTTCTTTGGTGTATGGTTGGCTGAGGTGTAGGAGATGTCCTGTATAATCAAAGGTAAACCCGTCCTGCGTCACAGAGCAGCAGAGACCACCCACCTCTCCCATTTTTTCAAATATTTGGTACTCCTTCCCCTTGAGATGAAAGGCCGCACTCAACCCAGCCACCCCGGCCCCTAGGATAACAATCACTTCAGCTTAATCCTTTGTAGGAGAACAAGGCATAGTATACCGACCGAGGCCAGCAGCCCTGCGACAATCAGTACCCGAGAAAGAGAGGTCAAATTCATCATGAGGATACCGAGGCTCCCCAAGATGATGGCTGCACCATAACTCAGCCAACTCACCCCCTTTACGGAATGCCCTGCTGATCGAAGCAGCAGGGCATAATGATCAGGGCTTCCTTGATAGAAGGGGACCCCTTTACGCAACCGGGCAACTATGACCTGGCACGTATCGAAAATGGGGATCCCAAGAATAACTACCGGGGCAAAAAAACCCAGGACATTCTTTTCCGTATAACTGCCGATCATCGCCAAGGCCCCGAGCATCAGGCCCAGGAACATACTCCCTGTATCGCCCATGTATATCCTGGCCGGTGTGAAATTATACCTTAGGAATCCTAATAAACTACCGGCCAGAGTGACGGCCACAATGGCAATCGTCATCTTCCCGTTAAGCAAGGCAACAATGAAAAAGGCGATTGCAGCAAAAAAGGCCACCCCTGCAGAGAGCCCATCCATGACATCGATAATGTTAAAGGCATTGATCATCCCCACCAACCAAAGAAAGGTCAAGGGGATGCTGATATACGTAGGGAGGAATACCAGTTTGATAAAGATCCCGGACTTGACCAATACCAAGACTGCTATGAGCTGGCCAGCGAACTTGACCCATGCCTTGAGAAAACCGAGGTCATCGATGAGCCCCAAAAGTAAAACGATAGTACCAGCAAGGAGCAGTCCCAAGACCTCTTGGTCGAATCGAAAGCTGAAGGCTAGGGCAAGTAAAAAAGAGAGGTAGATGGCGATCCCGCCAAGATAAGTAATTGGCTTTTTGTGTTTTTTTAATTTGCCATCGGGCCGATCCACAATTCCAAACTGCAGGGCAGCCCTGCTTATAACGGGGGTGAGGTAGAGGGATAAAATTAGTGCTAAAACAAAGGTAAAGATATAGAGCAGCATCTGTTAAGCCAAAGCCCTTCTCAGGTATATAATCTCTGTGGTCTCAGAAATCTTCCAGCGATTCTCCTCCTTTGAATACCATAGAAATATAACCTAAATGTTACAACATTTCTATTGAAATTGTCAAACGAGGAGAAATTGTTAGATAAGGTTACTCACAGTTGATGTATGCAGCAATGATTATATTAAACTTTTATACAAGCGTGCTACTTTCGGGCCCCAGAGCTTCAGCGAGAAGCTTTTTTGAACCGTCTCCCTGCCCATTTGCCCTAGCCTGCGCCGCAATTCCTCATCACGGGCCAAAAAAGACAACTTCTCCAACCACTCGTCATCCGTGGCAGCGAGAAACCCGTTCACTCCATCCTTGACGATCTCATTATTTACGCCTACGGGGGATGCCACTACCGGCACCCCGCAGGCCATATATTGCAATAGTTTCAGGCCGCACTTCCCCTTGGCCCAATCATCATCAGCCAAAGGCATAATCCCTATATCGAGGTTTCTGATATCTTTTGCTTCATCATCGTAGCTCCATGACTTGAAAATGATATCCACTCCATCTATCTCCAGCCCCTTAGAGCAGATCATGGTAAATTTAAAATCCCCGATTTCCCCTTTTAACTTTTGGAGCATTCTTACAAGTTTCTGTACGTACGGAAGGTTATAGGCAAGACCAACCCAGCCTATGTTCAATTTCCCTTGGGAACGGTAGACTTTTTTAGGACTATATCGATCTGTGTCTATCACTGTGGGGACAACAGTCACATTGGGATTGAACTTTAAGGCATAGTCCTTAAGAAACTCATTGCCAACGATGACGTGCTTACTCATCCTGATAAGTCGGGGTATCTTCCTTTTATGAAGGAGGGTCAAGTAAATTGCGTCATCAAACTCAAGGAGCATATTGGGATTTAACTTTTGCGCGAACCACTCTAAAAAAGCAGGCACATAAGGGAAAGCCTGGTGCTCAAAGCAATAGAGGTCATACCTGCCTACTTTTAAAAGATCACATATCCTCACAAAAAGCCGCATCAATGCATACAGGCCCTTGGCAGCAGCACGCAAGGGGGCCTGCGGTAGATCAAGGATCCGAAACCACCCCTCCTTGAAGAGAGGAGCAACCGCCACCTCAATCCCTGATTCCCTTAGATAGGGGATGTACTGATAGATCCTGTACCTACTGCTGGGACCGATGAAGGAGGTTTTGGAGAAATAAAGGAGCTTCACTTGATTAACGTGAAAATATCTTTAAGTTTCATTTAATCTGATCGTCTTCAGTTAATAAGTTCACGATAAAATTCCAAATATCCTTTACTTACCACTTCAAAAGAAAAGCGAGAGAGTGCGGATTCACGAGCCTTTTGCCCTAATCTTTCTCGATACTTATTATCCTGTAGAAGATTACATAGCTTTTGAGAAAGTAAATCTGGACTTTCAGCGTGAACTAAAATACCATTTACTTCATCATAAATTATATCCACTATTCCCCCAATTTTAGTAGCCACAACTGGCAAACCGCAAGCTAGAGCCTCCAAAACTGCATTGGGCGCCCCTTCGAGCCTCGACGGAAATGAGAAAATATCTGTGACGTGTAAATAATCAACCACATTATCCACCTCTCCTACAAATCTGACATTATTGATAAGATTCAATTCTTTTGCTAATTTTTTTAATTTTTTTTCTTCTTCACCCGAGCCAACTATAAGTAAGTAGGCATCGGGAAATCGCTGGATTACCTTTCCCCACGCTCGAATCAAAATATCAACTCCCTTTCGTAAAGCTAGCCTGCCAACAAATGTTACTATTTTTTTATTAGGAATGGATAACAATTTTTTTATTTTCTTTTTTTTATTTAACTTTACTGGTTGATAAAGGGCTGTATCCACTCCATTAAAGCCGGAATAGATCTTCGTCTCGGAAACTCCCATGCGAATAATTTCTTTCTTAATATTTTCTGAAATAGCTATATAATAATTAGTGAATCGGGAAAAAGGTATGAGAAATTTATGGACTAAGGACGTTGATTCCATCAATTTGCTTATATCTTCTTCAGTGGCAATTTTTAGTAGTCCCTTTTTCCCTAAAATTTTGCCCACAAATATACTCAACACGGCAAAATGAGTGAGAGCATGGGCATGGACTATCTGTATATTTTTTTGATGATAGGTAAAGAACAAAATAAGGGAATTTAATATGCCAAGATAATGACTGCCTAAAAAACTCGGAAAAGCAGAAATCCGATAAATTGGGACTTCTTCACGTACCTCAATGGATGGTTGTTCTGGCCGTTTTTTATTGGATAGTATGAATACCTCTTCTCCCCTTTTCTTCAAATCTCTAGACAAGGCGAAGCCCTGTTTTTCATAGCCTCCCACTCGATCGATATCAGGGACTACCATACAGATTTTCATACTCTCATTATTTCTTCAAAAATTTTTGCCAATTTTGGATAAGTAACCTCTATTGAACAATTTCGTTCTACAAAATTTCTTCCTTCATTGCCTATTTTATGACGAAGTTTTCCATTTTTGATGAGCAAACGCAACTTTCTTATCCATTCTTGCGAGCTCTTTGCGAAAAAACCATTAATTTTATCACGTATTATTTCTCGGTTGAACCCAATTGGTGATGCAACCACAGGAATTCCTAAGGCCATATACTGTATAATTTTAAAACCAGCTTTACCTTTGGTCCAATCATCATCTGCCAAAGGCATAATTCCTATATCTATCGAGCTAAAATTTTCTAGCTCTTCATCTAATGACCACTCCTTAAATATTACTTCTGGAAGCATTAAAATAGGATATTCTTCTCGAACTACATAATCACAGATAACCTTTAATCGAAGTTGAGGAAATTGTTCAAAAAGATTTTTAAAAACAGATGTCAAACTATTTAAATAATACAAATTTCCAGAAGTTCCTACCCACCCCACAATTATTTCCGATGATTCCTTCCTCCTTGGCAAGGGAAAGTATCTATGGATATCAATAGGTGTTAGGATTACAGATACATTTGGATTAATTTTTTTAGCAAAATTCCCTAAATATTCATTTGCTGCTATCACCCAAGAAGAAAGAGAAATGATACGGGATACCTTTCTTCCTATGTGATAATCAGAGAGAGTCTCGTCAGGATTCGTTTTACACCAACTGGGTTTAAGGAAAATTGCGTCATCGAAATCGAAGATCACGCGATGATTAACTCGTTTAACCCATTTTTCTAACAAAAAATTTTGAATAGGAAGCAAATCACGTTGAATGAAGATTATATCAAAACCTTTACTTATTATTAAATCTCCAATTCGGTTAATTATCATTATCATGAGACAAACTTTTGCAAATAGGGTAGCTAGTCGAGGAAATTTCTTCTTAAATTCCCGAAAACGAAAGTGTGCTGTAAAATATTTATACGGAATTGAGGGGGATATTTTGTATTGGAATCCGTCCTTCTCAAGACAGTGAATATACTGATAAACGCGAAATCTTGTCGCCGGCGAAAGACCCTTTTTAGGATCTCCTTCTACTAAAAATAAAATGCTCTTTTTACTCTTCTTCTTAGCGAACAATTTTAGAGATATTACAAAAAAATAGATCCACAATGGGATTCCAAAGAGGAGTAAAGAGAGCAGGAATAAAGCAGCAAACGTATTTTGAATGATGAAAAGAACTAATTTTACAATTTTTTTAGCAACTGTTAATGGATATAAAATCAGAGTTCTTGTCCACAAAGTAGCTTTTATATTTTTTTTTAATTTTTTTATATCCATTTATGAATACTCAATGCCAAATTTCAGAAAATTAGCAATGTCAAGACCTCTTTTTGATGATTTTTTTTGATAGCGTGACAATTTTTCTGTAACTGACCTTTTATGGCTATGTGATGATTAATCTTCATATCAAGCATTTAAGATTGAGGTTTAAGTTTACTAAGAATTATATTATATATCTTAAACAAATTATTTATTTGCAAAAAGAGGAAATATCCTTCTAGAGTACTTTTGATCCAGAAAGGGATTAATGAAGTAGAAGAATTACTTTTCTTCAAGAAAACATTGATTTCTCCAGACCCTCCTCCCCTGACTATTGCAAACCCAGCTTTTTCTACTAATTTTTGCAGAGTACGCGGTGAAAAGCAATAAAGATGAGAGGGAAGTTCAAAGGCTCCCCAACTTTTTCCCTGAATAATTCTTTCACAGCAGCAAATGTTAGGGACGCTAATGTTAACCAAACCATTATCCTTTAATAATCTTTTCGTTTCCCTCAAAACGCTTAAAGGATCAGTAAGGTGCTCTAGGGTATGATACATTACTATCACATCGAAGAACTTAGAAGGGAAATTTGCTTCTTCTAAAGTCCCTAAATAGGGTTCAATTGCAAATTCCCTTTTGGCATATTCTACCCCAGCTTTGCAGATCTCCACTCCATATACTTCCCATCCTCGTATCTTAGCCGCATTTAAAAAATAACCAGTTGCCGATCCTACTTCAAGAATTTTACCCATGCTCTTAAATTTTTCTATATTGCCTATAGTTTCCACATATCTTTCCAACATCTCCTTTTTGGAATTAATATACTTTTTTTTGCCAACATAGTAATTATATTGATTAGGACCATACATCCTTCTAAGTTCTTTCCAAGTAGGTCGGGGATTTAGGAAAATCAGGCCACATTTACGGCATTTTACAAGTTTCCAATCATTTTTGTTTAAATATGGTCTAAACTCTTTACTAGAGCATAAATTACAGATGGATAACTCAAAAGATGAAATATTCTCACTTAATCTCATTTTTTGTTCCGCCTTTAAAAAAGTTACAAGACGAAACAACCAAAGCAAGAATCCATAAAAGAGAAAAAGAATAAAAATAAAGGCGGCTATAATAAGGTTTAAAGTTATTATATAAATTTTTCTGAGTACTAAGTATGGGTAATAAATTAGTATTCGACACCAAAAAATACTTTTTATATTTTTTTTTAATTTTTTTATATTCATTTTTTTATATAAAATTTTTATACCGCAAAGCTAGTAAGGAGTATTTTTGAATGAGTGCCCTGACTATATATTGGCATAACCTTTACTAAGACTGGAGCTGCACCTGAAAGCGGGTATGGCAGCAGGTCTATGAAAAAAAATACTGCTACTGACCGTCAAAGCTCTCAAAGAAATCTTAACTGTACCGAAGGAATACCCTCTCTTAGTGTTCATAACTAATTTTGCACTATAACTTTTAATTATTTGACAATCTGAATTTTTTTATGGATTCAAACCAATTAATTAAACATATGAGAATCCATAATGGTCTTTCAACATTGAGTTTTAATTTAAAATGAAAATTGAGCAATCTTTTTATCGCACTCTTATCAAAAATATCTAAAAGTTCATATTTAGAGTGAAAAGTCTCAAATATCAAATCTCTCAATTCCTTCCTAAACCACTTGTGTAAAGGAAGGTTAAATCCATGTTTTTCTCTATAAAGGATCTCATCAGGAAGGATGGAGGTTAACGCTTCACGAAGCACTTTTTTGCCAAAACCTGTTGGCACATCGATTTTCATCCAATCTGGCAACTGGAAAACAAACTCTACTAATTTATGATTAAGAAATGGCACTCTTCCTTCAAGGGAATGATACATTGTCATTTTGTCCAATTTCATCAAGAGGTTTTCTGGAAGCCAGAGTTTAGAATCGACATAAAGCGCTTTTTGCAAGTTGGTGAGGTCGCCATTTGATTTTCCATGCACCTTTTTTTCAATTGAAAGTAAAAAATCATCAAATTGACTAAAATCGCTTGTCCTGAAAGGTGGAAGAAGTAATCTCCAAATTTCTCCAGCACCCATTGCATAAGGAAATCCACTAAATGGGCTTGAAGGAGAAATATAATGTTTTGGGGAAATTTTTGATAAAATCGACGAGCGAAATATTTCTAGAGCGATCTTCTTGAAATTCTTATCTTTTGTTCCTGACTCCTCATAATTTGAGGAACAAAATTGGCGGTAATATGAATACCCTGCGAAAACTTCATCGGCTCCTTCTCCTGTTAGAACTACTTTAACATGTTTAGAAGCCTCTCTAGAAAGTAAAAAAGTGGGTAACGAAGCAGGGTCTGCAACAGGCTCGTCTAATGCCAATATAAAATCATCAAAGATTTCCAATATATCATCTGGACTAAAAGTTATGGACCTATGATTTGTTTTTGCGAATTCAGCAACTTTATAAGCATATGCCGTTTCATCATGAATCGGATCGTTGGGGAATCCTATCGAAAATGTTTGTATAGGATAATTGGTTACGGCCTTCATAAAAAGCACCAAGGCCGAGGAATCTAAACCTCCACTTAAAAACGCTCCAACAGGTAAATCGCTGAGCATCTGGTCTCTAATGGTATCTCTGAGCAAATCTTTAAGCTCTTCCGCGCGTTCCTTTAAATCGCAGTTTCTATCAGTATTGCAGCGAGATGGGAAATTCCAGTATTGATTTTTTGTCAATATCCACTTTTTCAGATCTAAAGTTAAAAAATTTCCCGCTTTCAATCTCACTATATTTTCAACCAGAGTCTGTTCTAAAGGAACAAATTGAAAGTGTAGATAGGAATAAAGTGCTGGTAAACTTATTCTCAGATCTAACCAATCGTTTAACAATAATGTTTTAATTTCTGAAGCGAAAATGAAGCCGTGTTTGGGAGAAAAATAATAATACAGGGGCTTAACCCCTAACCGATCCCTCGCCAAAAATAATTTTTGAGATTTGGTATCTAAAATACAAAATGCAAAAATACCATTTAGGCGTTCTAATAGTTTCTTAAAACCCCATTCCTCATAACCATGTACCATTATCTCTGTATCACAGCGAGTTTTGAAAATATGACCGTTAAGCTTTAATTCGTCGTACAACTTATAGTAATTATAGATTTCTCCATTATATGCTGTCCATATAGTGCTATCTTCGTTTGATATCGGTTGATAGCCTCCAGCCATATCGACGATACTAAGTCTTCTTGCACCTATTCCGTAATTATCTTGGAAGAAATACCCTTCATCATCCGGCCCCCTATGTCTTAAAGAATTTGTCATTCTTTTTAAATTATTCTCAGTCAATGCTTTATCGCCATTAACCGGAAAAAAACCACAGATACCACACATTTTAAGCCTCTTTTTTATATAGCAATACAAAAAATCATAGATTCATTTATTCTTTAAGAAAATCTTCTTTATAAACCTCCACGGTGCAGTAATAATGCTTCCCACTTTCCATGTTCGAGAGGAAAATATAGATTGAATCTGTTGTTCCTTTAGCTTAAGCTCCTCCCCTATTGTTTCAATTTGCCTATCTTTCTCACAAATTAATTGTTCCTTCGGATTTACATGTAAAGAAAAAAAAATGTCAATTTCCATAAAATCTTTTTCCTCAGAAACCTTTCCGAGTAGATTATTTTTGCAATCTGAGTCGTTAATATAATTATATAATTTCCTTCCTATGCTAAGTTGACGGGAATCATAGTAATAGACATAATCTGAGTAAATATTTCTTTTTTCGCCGATAAAGATATAATTTCCTCTAATAATCGCTCTTTGCCATTGATTTTCACTTAAAATTATTCTCTTATTTGAATTCTTATTTAATATATTTACACCCTCAACTTCGAAGCAAGAGTTGTTGACTTTGCACGCATTAAGTATGGTGGGAAAAATGTCAATGGTACTAACTGGCTCTTCAACCACTTTAGATTTTGTAGCTTTTTTTGCTGGAATTTTAATCAATAGGGGAACTCTGATTTGTTCAAAGCTTACCGTTAATCCATGAAAGAAATAGACATTATTTTCTCCCATCGCCTCACCATGGTCGGCCGTTATTATGATCAGAGCATCATCGTAGATGCCCTTTTCTTTAAGCCCCTTTATAAGATCACCAAATATGTCATCGCAATATCTAATACCGCCATCGTATTGACCAAAGTAGTACCTTGCATCCTTTTCGAAATCAACTTTTTCACCCGCTTCGTTTTTTACTACTCTCAGTATTTGATAATCTGGTATCCCTCCTTCTTTACCATCGAGTACTCTATCCAAAAAAAGAGGTTCCTTGCTATAATCCTTAACTTTAAATATAGAATCATAAGGTTCGACGTTTACGTACGGCCCATGAACATCAAAATAGTGGATGAACAGAAAAAATAGCGAGTGACCTTTATCCGCAAGCCATTCAAATACCTCATTATTTGTCTCTTTACCATTACGAATTGATTCGGCAGGCCTATTAGCTTCGAAACCGGTCATTTTGTCATTATAGATGTCAAAACCGGCATCTAGTCTCCAATCTTTTCTCATTACTAAAGAACTTACAAAAGCAGCAGTTTTATAACCTGCTGATTTTAAGATCTCTGCCAAGGTTATTTCTCTATCACGACTCAAACCAAATTTCTGTTGAAACCAAAGAGAATTGTTTCCCGGGGACTTTCCCGTGAAAATTGCTGCGAAGGCAGGAATGGTATATGAGCAGGGGGAAAAGGCATATTTATATAGGACAGCGTCTTTTGCAAATTCGTCTAAATTAGGACTGGTAGGTAGATGGTAACCATAACAACCCAAGTGGTCTGCGCGCAATGCATCAATGACTATTAGTATTATTGCCTTTGGTTTCATAAGTATCCTAATGCTTTGAGTTTTTTTGCCACTTCTTTATCCTCTGTCTCGTCTCTTCCCATTTTATCTCCTTTCTCCAAGGAGGTTGGAACACAATGATAACATACAAAGTTTTTATATCCTCTATTATACAGAAAACAATAAGGTAAATTATATTTCTTTACGTAATCCCAGCTATCTTTCTCTGAAAAATGGGATAAAGTGTTAACTAGTGTACACTTTCCGCGAACGGAAAAGAAGGGATCATCTCCTTGTTCTTCCCACCTTTTTGCTAAGAACAGATAGTTTATCCCATACTTTTCGATTGCCCTCACCAAAGCCTCTGTTTTAAGAAGAAAGCAGCATAATTTTTTATCTTCGGCAATAGTGATAGTGCGTAATGCCTCTTCATTCCTTTCCCTTAGTAGTGAAAAGCACCATAGCTTCCGCATCTTCTCGATAAACTGATAGATCTCCGGAAATTCTACGCTCGTATCAATATGTAAAACAGGAATAATAATCTTTCCATTTTGCACCTGTCTTATTAAATGAAGAGATACAAGGGAATCTCTTGTTCCGGTGAACAAGGCATAAGGGTTTGTAGCCCTTGAAAGGGTTTCTGATATAATATCTTGTGATATCCTCTCTTTTTCTTCTAAAGAAACACTCATAAACTTTCCAATGTCACACACCGCGTTTCCCCTCATCGGTTCATAGAGTTGTATCTTCAATTTTGACCTTAAATCGCTTTAACTCCACCCTTTGGGCGGCAGAAGACTAACCCTCAGCACTTGTTTGTCTCCCCAACGAGATAAGCCCTCACCACCTCCTCGGGTTTGCCTTCCATCCTGATCTCCCCCTTATCCAACCAAAGGGTCCAGTCACATATCTCCACGACCGTCTGCAGGTTATGGGACACATAGACGCTGGTGACCCCGTTATCTTTCAACTGTTTGATTTTATCATAACATTTCTTTCGAAACTCTGTATCACCTACGGCCAGCGCCTCATCTATCAGCAGGATATCTGCATTTACATTAACTGCTAGTGAAAAGCCTAGGCGGGCGTGCATCCCTGAGGAATAGGTGCGGATGGGTACGTGAATGAACTGTCCCAGTGCGGAAAAATCGATGATCTCCTCCAACTTCTCATCTACCGCCTCTTTGTTCATCCCATAGATGGCGCCGTTCAAATATATGTTTTCCAATCCAGTCAGCTCAGGATGAAGGCCTGCTTCCAGTTCTATAAGTGGAGATATCTTTCCCCTAACTTTTATCTCGCCCCTATCCGGTGTCATAACTTTGCTCATTAGTTTAAAAATGGTGCTCTTGCCTGCGCCGTTTTTCCCAATAATACCAATGGACTCCCCTTTTTGCACCGAAAAAGCAACGCCCTTGAGAGCCCAAAATTCATCATATTTATCTCCACCGCGAAAAAGGTTGAGGATGGCCTCCTTAAGCATATTGGACCTCTCCCGATAGAGACGAAACATCTTCCAAACGTCATTAAGTTCAATCACCTTCTCCTTCACTACAAAACCTCAGCAAAGCGGAATTCTATTCGACGAAAGGTGTATGTCCCACTTATGAGACAGAGGATGCTTATAAAAAAGGCGATGAATAAGTGTTTAAAATCCGGTGGTATGCCACTAAAGAGGACATTCCGATATGCATGCACAATGGCAGCCATAGGATTCAGCATGTAGAGGGAGAGATATTTAGCAGGGACCATACTAACGGGGTAAAAAATAGGGGTGATATAAAACCAGCCAAAGAGGATGAACTGTAGGATGAAACTTACATCGTGGTAAAAGGTATTCAAAGAGGAGAAGAAAAGGGATAAGCCTAATATAAATATTAACTGAACAATTAAAATCAAGGGAAGATAGGCAAGGCTATAAGTAAACTTTATCTTAAAAGCTATGAGAAAGATGAATAAGAGCGCCAACGAAAGGAGGAAATTCACTAAGCGCGAGATGATTACTGTCAAAGGTAAAATTTCTCGCGGAAAATAGATCTTCTTGATCAATGGGGCATTTTCAGCGATAGAACCTGTAGAATAAGAGAGGGAGGTGCTAAAAAAAGTCCAGGGTAAGATGCCGCACAGTACGAAAACTGGGTACTTTTCAACCTGAATGCGCAAGAGAAGGGAAAAGACAGCTGTAAAAAGGATCATTAAGAGCAACGGCTCCAAAAGGGCCCAGAAGATCCCCAAAATGGACCTTTTGTACCGTACCTTGAGGTCGCGGACGACCAAGTTTTTAATGAGCTCTTTATATTCAAAAATTTCTCTGATGCTATGACGCTGTCGAGCAGTTTTTTTCACCTTGGTATCCCCTTATTAGAAACTATTGCAAACCTTAGCCCTTATTTTTTACAATATCCGTGCCATTCTCATTACGTGTGTAGTATACATTATTATGTTACTTATATCAAATAAACTTTATGTCATTAGGAAACGAGCTATTAATAATTAAATAGTCTGTTTATCATAGGCTTTGATAAAAAGGGAAATAACTATTGTAACACACCTCTTACTCCTCCTTCTATTCAAGACTCCATTCTTGTTTTTAATCCTTTCATGCGATATATTTGGTTAAATTATACCTAATAACCTTTATGAAAGACAGCGTGCAGCAGACACAGGCAAGGAAACAAAAAGGAGAGGGGCTGCCACTCACTGGTAAGCGTATCCTTATAACCAGGGCCCGCGGTCAGGTTGAGGCGTTTTCCAGCCTCCTCAAAGATTATGGGGCTGAGGTGATCGCCTTCCCCACCATAGAGATAGCCTTGCCAGGAGATTGGCAACCCCTGGATAAAACTATAGAGAAATTAGATAGTTACGATTGGGTCATCTTCACCAGTGTGAACGGAGTGAGATTCTTTGCACAGAGGCTGAAGGAGAAAGGGGTTACTAGAGCTGCCCTTGCGGGGAAAAAGATCTGCGCCATAGGTCCCAGGACCCAAAAGGAGTTGGAAAAGATGGGGTTTACCGTCCACTTCCTCCCTGCCGAGTACCGGGCAGAGGGGGTAGCAGAGGGGTTGAGGGCGCAAGGCATCCAGGGGCAAAAGATCCTCTTGCCTAGGGCAAGAGAGGCGCGCAGGATCCTCCCTGAGGCATTGAGAGAGGCAGGGGCGCTGGTGGATGAGGTGGAGGTCTACCGGACAGTCAAACCTGCGCAAGGCAAGACGTCCCTTGAAGCAATCCTCAAAAAGGGGATAGATGTGGTGGTCTTTACCAGCTCATCCACAGTCCGCAACTTCATGGAGATCTTGTCCGATAAAACCGCTCTGAATGGCGTAAAGGTGGCAACAATCGGTCCGGTGACCGGTGAGACTGCCAGAGACTATGGATTAGAACCTGTTATTTCCCCCTCGGAATATACCATACCTGGCCTGGTCCAGGCCATTGTTGAACACTTTAGACAGTTGCCTGTCAATGAATAAGGAGGTCTCCATGCGTTTTCCCCTCTATCGAGGGCGTCGGCTCAGGGCCAATGAAAATCTCCGCCGTCTGATCAGGGAGACAACAGTTACGGTAAACGACCTGATCTATCCCCTCTTTGTCCGCCCGGGGAAGGGAATAAAAAACCCTATCACTTCCATGCCCGGCTGCTGCCAGTTCTCCATAGACGAGTTGATCAAAGAGGCCCGAGAGGTCAAGGAACTGGGGATACCGGGGATCATCCTCTTCGGGATACCTGAAAAAAAAGACGAGGTGGCTTCAGAGGCCTATGCTGCAGATGGCATTGTGCAAAAGGCCGTCAGGGCCCTCAAGGACGCTGTCCCCGACCTCTTGATCATCACCGACGTATGCCTGTGTGAATATACCAGCCACGGACACTGCGGCCTGGTGAAAGATGGGATGATCTTAAACGATCCCACCCTGGATCTCTTGGCCCGCCAGGCCCTCTCCCATGTCAAGGCCGGTGCGGCAATGGTGGCACCCTCGGATATGATGGACGGCAGGGTCAAGGCCATCCGTGCGCTCCTGGATCAAGAGGGTTATGCCCATATCCCCATTATGGCGTACAGCGCCAAATACGCCTCGCAATTTTACGGTCCTTTTAGGGATGCGGCAGAATCCCCCCCGCAGTTCGGTGACCGCAAGACGTATCAGATGGATCCAGCCAACAGCGATGAGGCCATGAGAGAAGTGGCCCTCGACCTCGAAGAAGGGGCGGATATCGTCATGGTTAAGCCTGCCCTGGGCTATCTGGATATCATCTATCGGGTCAAGGAGCGATTCGGTGTGCCGGTAGCGGCCTACAACGTCAGCGGAGAATATGCCATGATCAAGGCAGCGGCCCAGCTCGGGTGGATCGACGGAGAGGGTGTCATGCAGGAGGTTCTGCTCTCCATCAAGAGGGCTGGAGCGGATATCATCCTCACCTATTTTGCCAAGGAGATGGCCCGGCTCTTAGCGAAGTAAACACTCGTTTGTCACATGCGAACAATGAAAATGAGTTATTTTCTCTCCCGCTGGCGGGAGAGAGCAGGAGTGAGGCCGAAGGTGGCCCTTTGGCCAGTGGATATAATTTTTCCCCCTCACTGCCGCTTTGAGGCCTCCCGTATTCCCTGATTTATGCAAAGCGTCCCACCCTGCTTTGTATCAAAATCTGATTGCGGGATGTCGCAGAGCGATAGAGCGGGACTTCATCCTCTCCCTTGGGGGAGAGGAGATAATGGTATTTATTTTCTAAGCAATACAAGAAATTATGTCTAAGAAAAATGAAATACTAAAACCGGACTTGCGGATGATTGCCTGGGAACTCACCAGAAGCTGCAACCTCAATTGTCTCCACTGCCGGGCAGCTGCCGAGAGGGGGCCGTATCAGGGCGAGCTCACAACGGAGGAGTGCTTTAAATTTATTGATGACGTTGCCGCGTTCTGCAGGCCGGTCATGATCCTCACCGGAGGAGAGCCTCTTTTAAGAGAGGATATCTTCGAGATCGCCTCGTACGGCACGCGCAAAGGCCTGCGGGTAGTCATGGCCGTCAATGGGACCCTTTTAACTGCCGAAAAGGCGCATGCTGCCACGCAGGCCGGCATCCAGAGGGTGAGCATCAGCCTGGATGGCGCCGCTGCCGAGACCCATGATCGTTTTCGCGGCGTAACTGGTGCCTTTTCGGGGGCGATGGAGGGCATCAGCTACCTCAAACAGGCAGGTCTTGCGTTTCAGATAAATACAACAGTGACCAAGCGAAATCTGGGGGAAATAGAGAATATCCTTCAATTGGCGATTGAGGTAGGAGCGGCAGCCCATCATATCTTTCTCTTGGTCCCCACCGGCAGGGGGAGAGAATTGGCCCATGAAGAGGTCACCCCCGAAGAGTACGAGCAAACCTTGACATGGTTTGCCGAGCAAGACAATAAGGTACCAATCCAGCTAAAGGCGACCTGCGCCCCCCAATACTATCGCATCATCCATCAACGCGGCAGTGCAAAGGGCCGGCGGAGAAAAGAAGAAGACCTTCATACCTTTACCCGGGGATGCCTCGGGGGGATCTCCTTTTGCTTTGTATCACATCAGGGAGCTGTCCAGCCCTGCGGCTATCTGGAGACCATCGGAGGAAATATCAAGGAAAGACCCTTTCAAGAGATCTGGGAAAATGCCGAGGTATTTCAACGATTGCGTGATGTAAACAACCTCACGGGTAAATGCAGCCGATGCGAATATCGGATGGTGTGCGGGGGTTGCCGCGCACGGGCTTTTTCGGTATATGGTGATTACCTGAAGGAAGAACCGCTCTGCCCTTATGAACCCATGAATTTAAAAACACTTGAACGCTAGAACCCTTGACCCCTCGAACCCTTTTGGGGTAAAAATTCAAATGGGATAAGAAGGCAAAAAATCGAGATGTGCGTGAATTGAGTAAATAATGGCTCGTCTTAAGCGATTCTTTCTCATCGACGGCAGCTCGTATATCTTCCGCGCCTTTTTTGCCATCAGGGGGCTATCAACTGCCAAGGGCCTCCCCACCAACGCGGCATTTGGTTTTACCTCTATGCTCCTGAAGGTTCTAAGGGATCACAAACCCGATGGCGTGGCTGTGGTCTTCGATGCCAAAGGACCCACCTTCCGCACCAAGCTCTACTCCGACTATAAGGCCAATAGACCCTCCATGCCCGATGAACTCGCCGCGCAGATCCCCTATATCAAAAAGATCGTTGAAGGTTTCAGGATCCCTGCGTTGGAAAAGGAAGGGTATGAGGCCGATGACCTGATCGGGACCATCGCAAAAAAGGCGGAACAAGACGGCCTCGAGGTGGTCATCGTCAGCGGTGACAAGGACCTCCTCCAGCTGGTGAGCGATAGGGTTACCGCCCTCGACACCATGAAGGATTCCCATAAGGGTCTCCGAGAGGTAAAGGAACGATTTGGGGTACCACCTGAGCGCCTCCCGGATATCATGGGGCTTTCCGGTGACAGCATCGACAATATCCCCGGCGTCCGAGGGATCGGCGAGAAGACTGCTGTGGAATTGATCAAGAGGTTTGGGAGCCTCGATGCGTTGTTACAAAGACTAGAGGGGCTCAATGAAAAAGAGTTAAAAAAGAAGACCAAGGAGAAGATACTACAGCAGAGGGATCAGGCCCTTCTCAGCAGGGATCTGGCCACCATAGACACCCATGTCCCGCTCGAAATCCGGTGGAATGATTTTCTGCTCTCCCCTCCTGATGAGGAAAGCCTCCGTGCCGTCTTCAAGGAGCTGGAATTCCATAAATTCCTCCAAGATCTCTTCCCCCATAAGAGCATTTCTTATGAAGCGTATCACCTCATAACCACGGAGGAGGAGTTGGATCAGCTCATTGCCAGCCTGAAGGATGCTCATGTGTTTTCCGTGGACCTAGAAACTACCTCGCTTGACCCCATAAATGCAAAGGTTGTCGGGCTTTCCTTCTCTCACAGACCTCATGAGGCCTATTATTGCCCGGTTGCCCATGACTATCCAGGGGTGCCTTTGCAGCTTGCCCCCTCCATGGTCTTGGAACAATTGAAACCGCTGCTTGAAGACTCCCAAAAGGGGAAATACGGCCAAAACATAAAGTATGACTACCTCGTCCTGAGACGCCACGGACTGAACATGGCGGGGATCGCCTGTGATACGATGGTTGCCTCCTATCTCCTCAATCCGACAAAGCGCAGTCACAGCCTCGAAAACATCGCTCAAGAGTATCTCGAACACCAGATAATCACCTATAAAGAGGTCACGGAAAAGGGCCAGGGGTTTCAGAAGGTAGATCTCCAGCAGGCCATGAAATACTCCTGTGAGGACGCCGATGTCACCTTCCTCTTGGCCGAGCTGCTGATGCGCAAATTGGAGGAGGAGGGTCTGAAAAATCTCTTTTTACAGATAGAGCTCCCCTTGGTGGAGGTCCTTGCCGAGATGGAACTCTGGGGCGTCAAGATCAACCCCGACCTCCTGTTGGAGCTCTCCAAAGAACTGGAGACCAGGCTCTGGAATCTGGAAAAGCGGGTCTTCGACCTCGTGGGTGAGGAATTCAACATCAACTCCACCCAGCAATTAGGGCGGATCCTCTTCGAGAAACTTAAGCTGCCGGTGATCAAGAAGACCAAAACAGGGTATTCCACCGACGTAGAGGTCCTTGAGGAATTGGCCAAGGAATATGAACTCCCCAGGACGATCTTGGAATACCGCAGCTTCACAAAGTTGAAATCAACCTATGTAGACGCCCTGCCAAAACTGATAGACCCCTCAACAGGAAGGGTGCATACCTCGTATAACCAAACGGTGACGGCTACGGGGAGGCTTTCCAGCAGCGACCCAAACCTCCAAAATATCCCTATCCGCACCGAGGAAGGCCGCAGGATACGAGAGGCCTTTGTCCCTGAAGATGGGTGGTGGATGATCTCCGCAGACTATTCTCAAATTGAGCTCAGGATCCTTGCCCACCTGTCCAAGGATACAACCCTCATCAAAACCTTTCAGGCAGGGGAGGATATCCACACGAGGACAGCCTCGGAGATACTTGGCATCCCTCAGAAAGACGTAACCCCTCAGATGCGCCGCGAGGCCAAGGTGATCAACTTTGGGATCATCTATGGGATGAGCCCTTATGGCCTGGCCAAGGAGTTGGAAGTGGAGCCGAAGGTCGCTGCCGAGTATATCGAAGAGTATTTCAGAAGATATCAAGGGGTTAAATCCTATATTGATGAAACCCTGAAGGAGGCCAAGAAGAAAGGATATGTGACTACCCTCTATAATCGGCGCCGATACCTCCCTGAGATCAACAGCTCCAATCGCACTGCCCGACAATTTGCGGAGAGGACGGCCATCAATACCCCCATCCAGGGGACCGCTGCCGATCTCATCAAGATAGCCATGATCAGGATCTACCGGCGCATAAGGGACGGAGGCCTCAGGGCCAAGATGCTCATGCAGGTCCATGACGAATTGGTCCTCGAGGTCCCGGATGATGAATGCGAGAACGCGGAACGCATGGTCAAGGAAGAAATGGAAGGGGTACTGGATATGTCGGTCCCCCTGACGGTATCTGTCGAGAGGGCGAGAAACTGGGGCCAGATACATTAGTTCCCTTAATCATATAAAGTTACCTCTTGTCAAAAAGAGTTTTTTGCGCTAGAAATACATACGATGAAGGAGCGCATCCTATATCTCCAGATCGGGGACCATGTCTATCACAAAAAATACTCCCAGTGGGGAATCGGGGAGGTCGTAGAGGAATGGAACTCTACGATCCCCGGAGGACCTTCTTTTGTCAAGGTGGAATTTCAGGACAGTAGGTTACGGGTATTTGATAACGATTTCAAGAGCGGATCGTGTTGCTATTATAGTGGTGTAATTCAGATTAATGCGGGCGATTAGCTCAGTTGGATAGAGCGTTGGCCTCCGGAGCCAAAGGTCCCGGGTTCGAATCCCGGATCGCTCGCCAATATAAGGAAGGAGTTCGATGGCTTTACCGAAATATTGTTGCAGCACAACTAATAGTCCTAAAAGGAGGAAACAATGAAAAAAGGCAAAAAAGCTGCACCGAGGCGATCTGCTGCGAAAAAAGGTGGTACCAAGAAGCGAGTTGCCGCTAAGAAGAAAAGGCCTGCCGCTAAAAAGCGACCAGCAGCCAAGAAGCGAGCTGCCGCTAAGAAGAAAAGGCCTGCCGCTAAAAAGCGACCAGCAGCCAGGAAGCGAGTTGCCGCCAAGAAGAAAAGACCCGCTGCCAAAAAGAGATAGCAGCAACCGAGAAGAAGATTAAGCTACTGCAAAGACACTGAGCATAGGTTCTTAGGGCGTAGGTCTGTTTTTAGTGCTATTTTTTTAGGTTAAAAATTTGGTGAGCTAAAAAGTTTCCGGGTTCGAATCCCGGTTTGCTCACCAAATAATTTCAATCTGTTAAAGATACCAACGTAGATTTTTTTTAAGATACTATTAAAGAAAAAAACTCAGATCAACACGCTATGTCCCGCTATCGATAATGCATTTTATTTGCAATGCGATTCAGTGGAAGGTGTGATCCGTGCATACATCACTTCTTGGCAGCGTCCTTTATGAAGGCTTGAAACCTGCCATTAAGTATGACTAACTGTGAGACAAGATCCTTGATAGCAATTTGAAAGGTAATATTAATCGTGCTCAAGTGAGAGATAAGATCGTTGACTGCACACGCCGCCTTGCCTTTCGGGCGACCCAGTCTAGCTTCCCTCCACCAGGTACACTTTTCTTTCTTACAATCAACCATGGTCGTCCCTTGTGACATCAAGGGACAATATCCTATAATTTCCACTTGTTTCCACTGCCCCTCGTCAAGCCCATCGCTCATGATTCACCCTCCCTTTCAATATACCTGTGGCACAATAGGCGGCCACGGCCACTGAAAACATATAAGACCGGACATATATCCTTGTGTTGGCCAAAGGTTTTGCAGCTTGAATTCTCGTCAGGCTAAATCCGCTGCTGCCTGATAATCACAACCTTCCTGTTTGCAGATAAGTGTAACGCCGTCTTTTCTCCTCTTTTCAACAAGAAAGGTTGCTCCGCATTGCGGACACGACTGTGGCACAGGTCGCTCCCACAGAGCAAAGTGACAATCGGGGTACTTATTGCACGCAAAGAATATCCTCCCTTTCTTTGTCCGTTTCTGAACCAAGGATCCTCCGCACCCCTGCTGAGGACATTCCACTCCGATGCTCATAGATTTTGTCCCCTTGCAATCCGGATATCGGGAACATGCCAAAAATTTCCCATACCTGCCCTCTTTAACAACCATCGGGCTCTCACATTGCGGACACTTCTCATCGACACTAGGGGGCTCTTCAACCATGATCTTTCCCTCCTCATCTCTGCTGAACATCTTGGCGTTCTTACACTCAGGATAGGCGGTACACGAGAGAAATTTGCCGTATTTCCCCCATTTGATCTCCATTATGCTGCCGCACTGATCACAGCGTATATCCGTCGGCGTCCGTTCAGCCTTGACATCTCTCATGTTCGCCTCAGCCCTCTTGAGGTTTTCCTCAAAGGGGTGATAAAACTCCTCGAGGACCTGTCTCCATGGTACCTTTTCTGCCTCGATCTTATCCAGGTTTTCTTCCATGTGCGCGGTGAAACCAACGTCCATAATGGTGGGGAAGTTCTCAATGAGCAGGTCCGCTACTAAAAACCCCAGATCGGTGGGATGAAATTTTCGTTCGATGAGCACCACATATCTCTTATCTTGTATATTAGAGAGGATGCTCGCGTACGTAGACGGCCTCCCGATCCCCTTCTCCTCAAGCTCTCGAACCAAGGTGCTCTCGGTGAAGGGAGGGGGAGGCTGGGTGAAATGCTGCTTGGGAAGGAGGTCAAGGAGTTTCAAGATATCACCGGGATTAAGTGATGGTAAAACCCCCTCCTCCTCTCCACCTTCCTGAGTATCCTTGCCTTCGACATAGACGGCGGTGAACCCGGCGAATTTCATGACGCTTCCCGTGGCGATAAAAAGATGGTCATCGGCCTTGATCTTGATAGTCGTCTGATCAAAGATTGCCGAACGCATTTGGCAGGCGAGGAATCTATCCCAAATCAATTTATACAAAGACCGCTGGTCAGGGGTCAGAAATCCCTTTACCTTCTCCGGGGGCATATCAAGAGACGTCGGACGGATAGCCTCATGGGCCTCCTGGGCGCTAGCACGGCTCTTGTAGAAATGGGGTTTTTCAGGGAGATACTCCTCACCAAACTGTTTTCGAATCAACTCCCTGACCTCCTTGACTGCATCCTGGGATAGGCGGACTGAATCGGTCCGCATATAGGTGATGAGCCCTACCTGCCCCCACTCCCCAAGATCGATCCCCTCATACAGCTGCTGGGCAATGAACATGGTCTTTTTAGCCGAGAAACGCAGTTTACGGGAGGCCTCTTGCTGCAGGGTACTGGTGATGAAGGGGGGAGAGGGATGGCGTTTCTTCTCCTTCTTTGCTATATCCGCCACGACAAACTGTTTTCCGCGAAGACCATCCGTGATCTTTTGAGCCTCTTCCTCATTGTTGATCTGGATCTTCTGCTCCTTGATCTGCGTTAATTTTGCCTCAAAGGCAGGCGGTTTCTGGGAATGTTGGAGTTGGGCCGTGATAGACCAGTACTCCTGGGGTATAAACGCCTTGATCTCTCTCTCTCGGTCGCATATGAGTCTCAGGGCCACCGATTGAACGCGGCCGGCGCTGAGCCCTCTCTTCACCTTCTGCCACAAGAGGGGACTGATCTTGTATCCGACCAATCGATCTAAGATCCTGCGCGCCTGCTGGGCGCGATAGAGACTCTCCTGAAGTGCTCGATGATTTTTGAGGGCATCGGCCACAGCCCGGGGGGTGATTTCGTGAATGAGCACCCGGTATATATTCTTCTTTTTATCTGCCAACACCTCGGCGATATGCCAGGCAATGGCCTCCCCTTCCCGATCGGGGTCAGGGGCCAGGTATATCTCCGTGGCCGCTTTACTGGCCTTTTTCAGCTCCGTGATGATCTTCTTCTTTCCTCTGATCATTATGTAGTGGGGCTCAAACCCATTCTCTATATCCACCCCTAACTTAGTCTTTGGAAGGTCCTTGATGTGTCCCACCGAGGCCTTCACGACAAAGTCCTTGCCTAAGAATTTGGAGATGGTTCGCGCCTTGGCCGGCGATTCTACGATGATTAACGATTTACCCATAGATCCTTTCTCAGTCCCTCGATTTATAAATTCGTCATAGAATTTATTCACGCAGGACTTAGTGCTGAGTGAACAATTTCAATATAATAAATAATCAAAATACGTCACCATATTCGCGGATCGAAGCACTCAGTTGCGTACGAACATCTTGCCGCCCAACTGACTGATCACTCCCTTCAGTTCCAATTCCAATAAGATCGTGGAAACCCGTCGGATCTCCATCCGACACAACCGGCTGATCTCATCGATGTGCAGGGGGGTGTGGGAAAGAAGCTGAAAAATATCGTCCTCCGCATCGCTGAGAGCAGGGAGGGCATCTAGCTTGACCATACCCCCAGAGGGGGGAACCCCGTATTGGGGGAGGATCTCCGTCAATATATCCTGAGCTTCCTCTACCAGTTTTGCACCCTGCTTGATCAATCTATTGGTCCCCTTGCTGGTAGCCATGCCTACATTTCCAGGCACCGCGAAGACCTCGCGTCCTTGTTCCAAGGCATGGGAGGCAGTGATTAGGGAACCGCTGTCCGCTGTCGCCTCCACGATGACGACCCCCAAGGAGACCCCACTGATAATCCTGTTCCTCTTCGGGAAGTTTTTCCCCTCCGGGGGGGTGGAGAGAGGAAACTCCGAGATGACTGCGCCATGGCCGATGATGTCAAAAAAAAGCTTCTTATTCTCGGGTGGATAGATGACATCAATGCCGCAGCCGAAGACCGCAATGGTCCTCTTGCCGGCCTCTAAGGCACCAAGGTGGGCACTCGTATCTATGCCCCGGGCCATCCCACTCACCACGAGAGCACCTGCTGAGGCCAACTCCTTGCTGATCTTCTTGGTGACTGTTCGCCCATAAAAAGAACCTCTGCGGGAACCCACGATCGCTACCATCAGAGGATCCCCTTGATCCAATGCCCCTCGCACATACAAGAGAGGAGGCGGATCGTATATCTCAAGGAGGTTTTTCGGATAACCTCGATCGCGAAAGGTAAGGATGGACCCCCCTAAATCTTCCACCTTCTTTAGTTCTTCAGCAGCCGTCTTTTCCGCTGGGAATTCTTTGATGGCCCGTATCGTCTTTTCACCGATACCCCCTACTGAGGCCAATTCCTGCGCCGAGGCAGCAAAGGCCCGCTCAGGATCATGGAATCGGGCCACCAGATTGCGATAGGTAATGGGTCCCACCCCCGGGACCATATTCAGGGCAAGCCAATAAAGCTTATCGTTCATTTAAAATCAATACGTAATAAGCCGCGGTTCAGCGGTATTTGCTTATACTGTATTCAAAAAGGTTTTCAAAAATAGTTCCCTGAGGGCTAAAAGTCAAGCCGGAGCCGAAGGTGGCCCTTTGGCCAGTGACCCTTTTGGCCAAAGGGCCACCTTCGGGGTCAGGTAAATGAGTTACTCGTCAACGGTTGTGACCTCATCTCCTACTTGGACAGAGAGCCTGGTTTGCACGATGACGGCTGTTGAGGTCGTCTGCTGCGTCTTAATAACGACCACCCGCGCAATGATTGCGTCGGGGAGTTTTATCACCGCTTTTTTTTCTTTGGAAACAGGATCGCTCACCACTGCCCCCCGGCGAATCACCTGAAAAATGTGTCCTGGCCGAATGTGATCGTCTTCCCCCCGGTCAAGATAGACCACATCACCCTCAACCAATTCCAGCTTATCCACTTTCGACGCCACAATCCATCCAGACAGGGGTTCCTCCATGGTGCTTACGGCAAGCTCTTCGCGGGGTGCGAAATAAGGGGTGAGTTCATCCCCTCTTACCATGGAGTCATAGGATCGCGTTAGCAAGGCCGTCTGCGCCTCTCCCTCTGCTGTTTTGGTAATCGCGGCTGTGCCCAGGATCAGGACCTTTCTTCCGACTACCTTCTTCTCAATGGCAGGATGTGCTATCGGCTCTCCCACCCTGAAGATCGTAAACTGATCGCCCTTTTTGGTTGAAAAACCCTTTTGAAAGCTGATGTAGATCTCATCTTCCGCAACCAATTGCAGTTTATCTACCTTGGCGGCAACGATCCTTCCGATCCCCTCCATCTTGTCTGTTATGAAACCGGCTGAATTGACCTCCGGATAGATAACAAGCCTGATAATCTCAGGCGGGGGAGGAAGGGGCGGCGGCGCTTCTTCCACCTGGGGAGGAGGAACAGGCTTTGGTTCTTCCACCGTGGGCGGTTTTTGCTCTTCAACCTCTATCAAAACCTTATAGGGATAGAGGCGGATGCGGTCCCCTGGGGCAATACGGTGCGGGTTAGTGATGTATTGATTTTGCTGCCAGAGCCTGGGCCACAAAAAGGCATCGCCGTAAAAACGCTGAGATATATCCCAGAGTGTATCCCCCTGCTTCACAATGTAGTCCATCTCTTTATCTAACCTTGGAGCAGGGGGCTCCTCTGCATGGCCAGTGAAAGCAAACAGGATCAACAATCCAAAAAAGAGTATCAAAACCCTCTTCATGCGTTGCGTCTCACCTGAGAAACCGGAGGTGACCCTTTGGTCAGAAGTTACCATTTTTACCCCATTGTCCAGCATAGACTAAAACCCCTTTGGCTTTACAACTATATTGAACTGCTGTCAAGTAAAAAGTTCACTTCTCAGTTAGAGGGGTGAGCGAGGAAAGAGATCTTCATTCAACCGGCAAGACCTGTCGGATCTTTCCCTCGGACACCTTGAGCACAAAAAGGTTCCTTATCCCTTCCCCGTCAGGGGTGAAACCCGTGAGTCCGGTGACGCCCACATATTCCCTGAACGATAGCAGGGTCTCAGGGCTCACTACCCCCGTGCTGCTTAAGGTCTTGAGGATAAACGCGGTGGTATCAAAGCTCAATGCCTCAAGAAGTGTGGGAGAGGAATGGAAGGTATCTTCAAAATCCTGCACAAAGGATCTGACGGCGGGTGAGGGACTATCCTTAAAGAAGCCATCGACAAAAACCGCCCCTTCGACGAACTTCCCGTTCTCACGAACAAGTTCGGGCGAGTTCCACCCGTTGTTCCCCAACAACTGCACTGCCGTTACGTCATGATAGGCCAATTGTGGGACCACGAGATTTATCCTGTTGACATCATCGGGGATAAAAATAGCCTTGAAGTCAAAGATTGGCTTGGGCTTTTCCTTTGGTTTTTGAGGTTTCGGGTACCTCACCATCCCCTTGATGACATCCCCAAAGTCCGCTTGGTCGTCGGCATATGAGGCAGCCACCAACACCTTTCCCCCCCCATTCTCCACCTCTTGTTGGAACAGCCCCCTGAAGGTTTGGCCATAGGTGTTCCTGGAATAGAGAATGGCATAGGTGCGTATACCCAACTCTTTAAGGGCGTATTGAACCAGGGTCTTTGCCTGAGATGTATTGGTGATCGAGTTTTGAAAGATATATTTGCGCTTTTGCACGATCCCCTGGAAAGGGCTTAAGGTTATGAGGGGTATCTTCCGAGGCTCAGCCTCTTCTGCAGCGGCCAAGGCAGTCTGACTGTGCAAAGGGCCGATAATAGCGATCACTTTCTCCTTCTCCGCCAAGGTCTTTACCCCTTCTCTGGCCCGGGCGGGATCCCCTTGGTCATCCCATATAACGAGCCTTACCCGAAACGATCCTTCCAGAGGGCGAAAGGCACCTATTGCCAACTGTATCCCATGGAGGGCCCGCGTGCCGAAAGACTTTGCCTTGCCCTGGAGGGGAAGGATACAGCCGAGGACGATCTCCTTGCCGACACCAATCTGCATCTCCCTCCAAAAGGCCTCCAACAGAGGATAAAAATCCTCCCCCTTGGCCTCCTTCATAGCTTCACGGAGAAGACCCTCGGCCTCTTCTTTTTTGCCTTTGTTAAAATACCATTGAGCCAGCCGATATTTAGAATAGTACGCTATAAAGGTGTTGGGGTAGGCGATCCCTATCTCCCGATATTTATCAGGAGGAAGGTCTTGATCCAAAAGGGCAAGGATCTTCCCCCTCACCTCATCCCGCTGCGCAGGAGGGATTTCTCGCCGGGCGCGCGCGTACCACGAGAGGGATGCCATGGGATCGCCCAAGGCGGCATAGCACTCTCCAAGGAAGACGAGGACCTGCCCCCTCCACAAAGGCTGATTTTCGACAGCGGGGAGAAGCGGACGGGCAAGGCTTAAGGCATCCTTATATTCTCCCATCTTGAAATAGCATCTGGCCAAGGACCACTGGGCTTCTTTAAGATGCGGACTTGAGGGGAAATAGCTTAAGAGCCTTTCAAATTGGATGGCGGCAACCTTGTATTCCTGCCTTTGTAAGTAGATCTCCCCTAAGAAATAGAGGGCATCATCGGTGAGGGAGGTACGGGGATACTGGATGACGAAGTCCTGAAGATGCCTCGCCGCCTTATCCAACTCTCCGCTCTTGTATTCATCGAAGGCGCCTTTGTATTGTCTTTCGATGGCATTCGGGGTGGCGACCTTTTCCCGGACGGTATCTTCCTTTATCGTCGGTTTCGGCACGCAGCCATACCACAGGGATATGAGTATACAGAGGGGGAGAAAGAATATGGTCAGCTTACGGAACACGTCAGGCCACCTCCTGATTCCATTTATTGTCCCATGCAGGGAGCAAAACGCCTGCCTTTAGGCGAAACAAACTATAGGGTTCAAGGATTCAAGGGTTCTAGGGGCCAAGTGAAGAAAGAATATGGTCTACTTGAACCCTTGACCACTAGACCCCTTGGACCCCTAAAGTCCCGCCTTTAGCGGGATAGTTTATTAAAACCTCAATCGACGACAAATATCTCGGGCAAGGCCCGATATTGCTCGTTAAAATCTATGCCATACCCCACGATAAACCCATCTGCCATGGCAAAGCCCGTGTAGTCCACCTTGATCTCCACCTCCCTCCGAGTCTTCTTATCCACCAAGGCACACACCTTGAGCGAGGAGGGATGATGCGCACGCAGATGCTCTATGAGAAATGTGAGGCTCAGCCCGGTATCCACGATGTCCTCGACGATGAGCACATCTTTCCCCTCCAGAGTGATTTCCACGTCTTTCTTGACAAGAATCTCACCCGAGGATTCCTTTTTTGAGCCGTAGCTCGCTATCCTCACGAACTCTATCGCAACCGGTATGGTCAGATGTCTGACCAAATCGGCCAGAAAGACGAAGGCCCCTTTTAAGACCCCGACGACGACCAGCTTTTTATCCGCATAGTCAACGGATATCTCCCGGGCCAGCCTGGCGACTGTCTCTGCGATCTCTTTTCGGGAAAAGAGGAGTTTGAGCTCTTTGTCCAAAGCGTCACCTCTGACCAAGCCGGAGGTGGCCCTTTGGCCAGGGTCACCTCCGGCTCCGGCTGCCATGACGATATTACAAGGCCGGTTGCAGGACCACGATGCCCAATCCGGCTTCCAATTCCTTCCCGGAGGTGACCCTTTGGTCATTGGTGAAAGAAAAGGTGCTTCCTTTCAACCTCCGCACCTCCTTCTTTCCCTGGAGGAATGCATCAACGGGTTCTATGGGAAAGGAGCACTTCTCCGTCTTCCAGTGCATGGGGATGATCAGTTTGGGATGCAGCTGTTCAGCCACCGCCGTCGCCTCCTCCGGGCCGATGGTATAAAACCCCCCGACGGGGATCAAGAGGCAATCCACCTGGCCGATCTCCTTCACCTCCTTATCGCTCAGGCGATGGCCGAGGTCCCCGAGATGGCAGAGGCGGATGCCGTCGGCAACAACAATGAATATGATATTCTCCCCCCGCTCCGAGCCGCGGGAGGCGTCATGATAGCTGGGAAGGCCTTCAACCACAACCCCTTTGACCTCATGCCTGCCCGGTGTCTTGATGACCTGAGGACTGCCACGAAGGCCGGTGACGTAATTATGGTCGGCGTGATCGTGGCTCACCAGGCAGATGTCGGCCTTATCGGTGATCGGACCATACATGATCCCCCCTCCGAAGGCACCGGGTTCATACGGGTCCATGATGATCTTTATCCCCTTTGCCGTGGTGAGCAAGAAAGAGGAGTGTCCATACCACTGAATCTCCATATTCCGCTCCTTTCCCGCATGTTGTTCCGAAGCCGAAGGTGGCCCTTTGGCCAGTGGCTCTTTGGCCAGATAACCCCCTACCCTGTCCCGAAGCCGAAGGTGGCCCCTTGGCCAGTGATCCTTTGGTCAAGAGTATAGATTTTTAGGCAGCGGAAAGTCAAGAGAAACCGGCGCATGCAGTGACATTGTTTGCTCCGTTGTGGTAGAGTTTCAACTAGATAGATAGCGCCATGGGAAAATTGTTCATCGGCACTAGCGGCTACAGCTATCAACACTGGAAAGGGGTCTTCTATCCCCAAGACCTTGCCCAGACCCGCTGGCTGGAGTTTTACTGCCAGCACTTTGCGACTGTTGAGCTCAACGTCACCTTTTACCGCCTCCCCAACCAACAGGCCTTTGCCAAATGGTTCCAAAGGACGCCACCTGATTTTTGCTTTGCTGCCAAGGGGAGCAGGTTCATCACCCATATCAAGAAATTGAAGGATTGCCGCCAGCCCTTGCAGGTCTTTAAGGAAAACGCCGCCAGCCTCGGGGAGAAGCTGGCTGTTATCCTCTGGCAGCTGCCGCCGAATCTTCGATATAACCCTGAGCGCCTGGAGGAATTTTGCCAGTTGTTAAAAGCAGAATACCTGGAGAAACAACACGCCTTTGAGTTCAGACACCAGAGCTGGCTGAATGAAGACTGCTACGATATCTTGAGTGCCCACGCCTTTGCCCTGTGCATCCCCGTTGGCCCTGGCTATCCTAGGCAAGAGCAGATGACAGCCCCTTTTTCGTATATACGATTCCACAGCGGCGAGACACGGTCAAACTCCTCTTATACCGACAAGGAGTTGTCACAATGGGCAACGAAGATAAAGCAATGGCTCGATGAGCGGGATGTCTATGTCTATTTCAACAACGACGCCTCAGGGTTTGCCATCGATAACGCCAAAAAATTGAGGGATTACCTTATTGCCAAAACCCTCTAGGTAATATTTTCCCTTTTTTCACAAAAATAATTGAAAAATAAGGGGTTTTATGCTATCAATATGACAAAGGTGCCAGAGGGGTTCTGGCACAAGGTCTGCCGTTAAGGGGTTCGGCATGGCGGGGGTGGAAATCAGTAAAGACAAATCAGGTAAAATAGCTGCGTCACTGCTAGTCAGGGGTGGCATATACGCAACGCGTCTCTCATACCATGTTGGCAATAAGGACGCAACGCAGATATGAACGAGTTAGGAGAAATTTCTTTCGGTAGCCATCACTCTACTGCAAACATAGCACCGCTGCGAAAATGGTATGGAGAAGATATTAGCGTCCCCCTACTTTAAATACTTTATCGTACCCCTCTTTGCCGTCGGGTTCAGTGTGTTTCTCAAGACGGTAAGCAGAAACGATCAGTATACAGCTTTCAAGAAAGAGGATCTTGCCATTGGTTTGGAGATAGCTGTAGCGGCATTGATTATATACATAACGTATTGCGTAACCATGGCCGATCAAATAGTTTCATTGATCAACTCTGGTCTCAATCCAGGCTTGTTGGGTAGCTTGAAAGGCAAGTTTCTTGTTGTGCCTTGGGTTTTGACAGCCTTTGTACTGGGAATTTGGGGCATGTCAACGCTCGTACGAAGGTTAGGCTGGAAAGATCAAGATAGTTTAAACATCTTCTTTGGAATAGTACTGCCATTTATATATGGCTTATTATGCCTGATTTTTGTCATAAATTGGATTGGATAAGGCTATGAGAAAATCTAAATTATTTTGGGAAACTTGGCCTATTGTTATTAGCATAGGGGCTGTGCTTGTGTCGGTCATCATTTTGTTCCGTAACCTTATTCCTTTTGAGAACATGGTGGCATTATTGTCTGCCATAGTCGCTACGATTACTGGCATATCAATGGTTTATGCTTTTTCAAGAATGATCCGAAGGAAAGCTGCCATATTTGTCTCCTTTTCTTACAACGACAAGGACGCCGCAATGAAAATTGTGAATGATTTAAAAAAAGAAGGTTATCGAATTTATGTTCCAAACGAAATAATAGCTGTTGGAGATAATATCCAACAGACTCTTCAAAAAGCCATCGATAATGCAAATTTCTTTATATACCTCATTTCGCAAAATTCAATTAATTCCTCTTGGGTATCTAAAGAATATGAATACGCAAGGTCCAGAAATATTAAGATATTTCCAGTGCTATTATTTAAGGTTGATGTACCCGCAGAGCTTAGAAATATTCGCTATGTTGATTTTAGTCAAGATTATGACCAAGCGTACAGATTCTTGGAAACCTCTATTAGAAAAAATGTTGGCCACCTTAAGCCAAAGCTCGGCTGGGCACCTCTAAGAAAAAAGCAAATGGCTGTGTTTTCCAAGAAAAAAACAACAGCCCCAAGAAGGAATCATGACAAATAGGGATAAGCTTTTCATAGGTCATGCTACCCCCGAAGACAATAACTTCGCTATATGGCTCGCTTCGCGGCTCACGTCTCTTGGGTATACAACGTGGGTAGACAAGAAAGCTCTTATAGGCGGAGAGAAATTCTGGCAGGAGATCGATCGCACCATCAGACACAGAGCTGCTAAATTCTTACTTGCCTACTCAAGTAACATTTGCCGGGATGGCGAAGCAGGCTCTCTCAGGGATGGAATTGAGAAAGAACTGAGCTTGGCTGAAAGCGTGAGCAACCAGAATAATTTGGACGATTTTATTATTCTGTTGAATCTTGACGGGTCGGCATACAATCTCTTCATAGGTGCTGACCGGCTTATCCAGATTCCTTTCTATGATAATTGGGCTGCCGGATTGAAGCAGCTTACCGAAAAACTGAGTAAGGATTGTGTCCAGTGCCCTGCAAAGCAGGAAGCCGCAGAATTTGCGGCGTGGTATGAAAGCGACTATATCACTAAGTCTGGGATAGTTCCAATTAAAGAATTATACTATACAAACCTTTGGCCGATTCAAGCGATCCCTGATCAATTCCATCTTTATCAATTTGAAACCGAAACAGATGCCCGTGCCGTCTATGGGGCCCCTTCTATTTTCCCGGTAGCCAAGGTCTCAAATATCTTATCTTCTTTCGCTGGATCAATACCTTTGTCCTATGAAATTGACGGGCAAACTTACATCGCCAGGCTCAAGGATCATTTCACAGTACCGACCGCTGATGTCATTGCTGAATCAGTGCCTGACAGCGAATTATTTCCTACGCCTCGAGATTGTTCAAACCATCTGAAATCCTTGCTGACAAGGGTCTTCCATTTGCTGATGAAGCAACGAAAGATGTATTGGTATGAACTGGCAGACAAAAGCCAAGCTTACTATCAGACCCCTGCGAGTCTATCGAAGGGATTGGTCAAGTTCGAGCATCCATACAGACGCCTAAGACGTCCAAAACGTAAGGTACTTTATGGAAGATACTTGAGCTTAGGCCGTTGGCACTACGCCGTCTCTTGCAAGCCCATTTTCAAGCCCGTGTTGGGCTACAGTCTTAAGTCGCACATTATTTTCACTACCGACGGATTCAATGCATGGGTCGACAAGACGAAGATGCATACTCATCGCAGAGCAAAGGGAAAAAGACTTTTCAACGCTGAGTGGCGCGATATGCTGTTGGCTTTCTTGCACAGCTTGCCTGATACTAATGGGCAAATTAAGATAGCTCTGAATGACTCATCCGTATTCCAAATGAAAACCCTGCCAGTTATGTACCGGTCAGATTTTGGCTACTTTGAACCAAAGAGTAAGGATAGGTTTGACATATTAAGTATTCTTGAGGTAGAAGATGAAACTCAGGAATGACACCGCGGTTTTACGCACTCCGTCAGGAGTCCGATTTCTTCATGTCGGAGAGCCACGGCTCACTTTTGGATATGGTCAGAAGCTCGCCGATCCCCGAGATGGGATAACGCTCTTCGGTCCGTACACGAGAGACAAACTATCCGGCCAATTGAACGTCGGTATTATTGGGCCTGAACGATGCAGAACCTTTCTGAAGAACTATTTACGGCGTATACACCGGCCGGTTTACGGTGATGGTGAAATAGCCCGTCCCTTCTTTCCGGGCATTGAAGCGGCATATGGCGTTTCAGTCAATTTTTCGAATCTGCCGGAAATAGACGTTCCGGAAGACGAAATTTCACAGTACCTTCGTTACACAGATGGGCATCAAAGAGTTCACAACCTATCAAACCTATATACAGACCGCCTAATAACGTATCAGAAACAGGAAGAAATGCCAGTTAACGTGTGGTTCGTGGTGATTCCAGACGATGTCTACAGATATGGTAGGCCTAAATCGCGGATACCAGCCGCCAAAGACAATATTGACTTAGGCTTGAGTAAGACAGAAAGGCAACCAGGTCGAACGTTCCTCTTTAATGAGTTGAACGAGCTCAAAAGTGCTTACGATTTTGAAGTGAACTTTCACAACCAGCTCAAGGCTAAACTACTCAAAGATAAAATCGTCACTCAGGTTGTTCGTTTAAGCACCATCGCGTATAATGAAATCTGGTCAGATGAAAAAAAGATTAAGACGGAAAGAAAGTTTGACACTGCGAAAGCATGGAATATCGCCACAACTCTTTATTACAAGGCGGGTGGGCTTCCCTGGCGCTTGGGTGATGTTAGGAGTGGTGTCTGCTATCTTGGCCTTGTCTACAAAAAGCTTCATTCTGAAGAAGCAGATAGAAACGCTTGTTGTGCAGCTCAGATGTTTCTAGATTCCGGCGATGGCGTCGTTTTTCGGGGTAATATTGGACCGTGGTATAATCCTGACACCAAGGAATTTCATATTCGCGCGACCGATGCGCAAAGTCTCCTTCAACAGTCTTTGGATTCTTTCAAAGAAAGAAGCTCGCATGGTGTCTTCCCCTCAGAGGTTTTCATCCATGCCAGAACAAGTTTTGATGATGAGGAATGGAATGCTTTCCTATCTGCCGCTGATGGAAGGTCAAGCTTGGTCGGCGTTCGCATTCGAGAGAACCGCGTACTAAAACTGTATCGTGATTTCAACTATGCCGTGCCTAGAGGCACAACCTTGATTTATTCGAACACCAAAGCCTATCTATGGTCCAAGGGATACATACCACGCCTCCAGACCCAGCTTGGCTTGGAGACACCAAACCCCCTGGAAATAGAGGTGACCAGAGGTGCTCCCGATATCGAGACTGTCTGTAAGGACATATTAGCCCTGACTAAGCTGAATTACAACAGCTGCCTATTCGGAGATGGCTTGCCGGTCACGTTGCGTTTTGCGGATCAAATTGGGGAAGTACTTACGTCGGGACGGAATGTCGCGCCTGGTGTGCTACCCTTCAAACATTACGTTTGAAGGGCTTGAGTCCAAAAGAAGTCACAATCGCGAAGGGGTCTGAGGGTCCAGGTCTATTTTGTTGACAAGGCCTTTTTCCGGCGAACGATAGGGGAACGTTGGTGCACAAGGTACTCGATCGAGGTAAGAGAAGTCGAATGAAGACATTCTTTGCGGTAGTTACTGAAAGGGGCACGGCTGCCACATCGGCCAAGGTTGCATTGTTTGTCGGGTCAATCCTAGCCCTGATCAATTATGGCGACCGCATCTTCCTGCGCGGCGATATGCACCCCGTAGACTGGGTCAAGCTCGTAGTCTCGTACTGTGTCCCGTATTGTGTGGCCACGTACGGTGCTGCCAAGTACGCTCTGAGGCATACTTACGGCAAGTGAGACAACGCAACCACGCTGATACCCTATGGAACGATTGGGATCAACCCTCGACAAATGACAAATTAAGAAAGGGTCTTGGGGTCAGGTCTATTTTGCTGACATGGCCTTTTCCTGGTGTCCGATAAGGGAGCGTTGGTGCACAAGGTACTTGACAAGAATAATTGGGGTCTGGCCTTGACTGAGAACAAGTTGAGTACGAGATCGAGAACAAAATTTGCCTATGCTGGCAGATAATACTTGACCAAGGCTTTCCCTAAAAGGCTTCGCGTTTCTTTTAGTCTTGAACGGTATCTGTAATTGTGGATACGGAGACAAAATTAAAAATGCCAATTTTTGGAGGGTGGCATGAAGGTTGCGTTGAAGAGTAACAAAAAAGCATCAAGATCAAAAATCCTGCTAACAAGGACTGTCTTTATACTTTTTGCTTTTGTCGTTATATGTCAGCAGTCAGCACGTTGGGTGGGTGCTATTGATCTCGAGACGGAATGTCAGCTTTACAAAGAGAAGGCTGGTCCAAACTTCAAAAAGATCGACATTAATAAAGCAACTGAGGAAGATCTGATAGCCCTTCCCGGCATAGGAATAAAAACAGCTAGGGCAATCGTAGCTTATAGGGAAACCATCGGAGGTTATAAGAGCTTAGAGCAGTTACAACTTGTCAGAGGTGTAGGTGAAAAGGTTTATGATTGTTTAAAGGATCTTGTGACCATAGGAGATTTCCCTTAGCTGACTATTATTAAAAATGTTTGGGTCCCGCGTTGACTGAAGATAAAATGTGTATATATCATCTTTAATTCCTTATAGGAGGTCACAATGAAAGAGCTATTTCAATTACTTTCCAAGTATAACGCCCAAACCAATGCCGAGATGACGGGGGTCCTGGAAAAGCTAGCCCCGGAGCAGATCACCAAGGATGTCCATTCATTCTACGGTTCCATCATCGGCCTGCTGAATCACGCCCTCGTCTCCGATGTCTTTGGCATAAAGCGTTTTTTCAAACAATTTCCCGAGCTGGAGCAGATCAGGCCCAAGCTGCCCACCTTCAGAATGGAAGGCTGGAAGGACATCATCTGGCCGAGCCTTGCTGCCTTGAAGCCGATTAGGACGGGAGTAGATGAGGCCATTCAGCAGGCATGTGACCTGCTCACGGAGAAGCAGTATGCATCGATACTGCAATACAAAAACTGGGACGGCAAGGAGATGCAAAAACCAGTATGGCTGGTTTTACTTCATATGTTCAACCATCAAACCCATAATCGCGGCCAGATAGCCGTGATACTCGACCAGATGGGCGTTGATAACGACTATTCAGGCATTCTCGAGAAGTTCTAGCATTAAGAGTCCCTTGACCAAGTGCGTTAAAAGTGTTACACTGCAATGTATAGGAGGTTTGAACCCATGCCGACGAAAAATCCAAGGATTAATGTCGTCTTAGAAGAGCCCTTGTATACGGCTATCGAGGAGCTCGCGAAAAGAGATAAGGTGTCATTGTCACTGAAAGTGCGCGATCTTGTAAAAGAGGCATTGGAGATTGAGGAGGACGTGGCCTTATCTGCATTTGCCGAGGAAAGGGATAAATCACTGAACAAAGACACCGCCTTGAAACATAATGAGGTCTGGTAATCTTGCCATTTGAAATCAGATACCATTCAGCGGTAAAGGATGTTGACCTGCCACTTATTGATGCGAAGATACAAAAGCGTATCAAAATGGCGATAGAAACACGCCTTATGACAGCTCCACACCAGTATGGTGAACCATTGAGGAAAACCCTCAAAGGATATTGGAAATTACGAGTTGGAGATTACAGAATCGTCTTCAAAATTATGGACCAGGTTATCTATATACTCGGCATAATTCACAGGAAAAAGGCCTATGAAAAAATCGGAAAACGGGTCTAAAGAACATAAAAAAAACTACATGCACCAAAAAATGCTTGAGCGTCTTGAGGACAAGGAAGATCTTACAGACCTCGTAAAAATGCGCAAGGACAAACTCCGTTTCAGGAAATTCGACGATTTTCTGGCGGAAGACAATAATGCCTTATGAACTGTATATCGAGCGACAAACAATTTCCCTTTCTACCCAAATGCTTGAACCCTAGTGGCAATTCTTTACGAATATTGAAAAACTCACAGGGCGGAGTATAATAGAAAAATGGTCGACTGGAATCGTTTCGTAGCAGCCGATTTTGAGTATGACTTCGAACATGATAAACTGGGAGTTCATAAAGTCACATTTGAAGAGGCAATCGAGTGTTTCTTTTCCAATTTTGAAGTGAGGCGTAATAAATCTTACAGGGACCGTTACCAGCTTATTGGTAAAACCGTTGGAGGACGAACTGTAAAAATTATTTTTCAACTTAAAGCGGACAGGGTTGTCCGCATAATCACAGGGTGGGAGATATGAGAACAAGACGCAAGAAATTCTCTGAGGAAGAAATTGATCAAATAGTAATTTCTCAGGCAGACAATAATGATGCCTGGGAAAATCCGGTGAAGGTCATGAAACAAAGAGCTACATCTTTGTCTCTTCCTGCTATACTTGCCTCCAGGGCAGCGTTTTTCGCCCGTTTACATCGCGAGGCAAGCCTGGAAGATTGGATTAAGCGCATTATCCGGGAACGCCTGGATATCGAAGAAGCAGCCTTCGCTGGATGTAAGAAAGAACTGACCACAAAGAACAACTGCTAACAGCAAACTAAAAACAGTTGTCTTAAAATGCTTCGTACTTCTTTTCGCGTGCTCACGTCATGTTCATACAAATTCCTTTGCAACCTCGATTTTTCCAACCTGCCAGGGGGATCAATTCCGCTTATCCTAGCCCCAGTCGGGAAGTTAAAGAGATGAATCCGGCTTTCCCCTTGTGCCCGCATATTTTTTTTGGTAAAATTAATGTAAAATTATAGGATGAAAAGGGGCCCCATGACCGTATCCAGCATCAAGAAAAAAGAAAAGGGATTGGATAAGGTCCGCCAAAAGATCGCTGCCCTGCATCAGAATATAGGCCTGGTAATAAAGGGCAAGCCCGAAGCCATCTCCCTCGCCATCATCACCTTGCTCGCCAGGGGGCACCTCCTGATCGAGGATGCCCCGGGCGTAGGCAAGACGATCCTGGCCCAGGGCCTGGCCATGTCCATCCATTCCGCCTTTCAGCGGATCCAGTTCACCAGCGATCTCCTCCCCTCTGATATCCTGGGGGTCCCTATCTACAACCCCCATACCGGCACCTTTGAATTCAAGCCGGGGCCCATCTTCACCAACATCGTCCTGGTGGACGAGATAAACCGCACCTCGCCCAAGACCCAGAGCTCCTTGCTCGAGGCGATGAACGAGTTTCAGGTCTCGGTGGACGGCCAGACCTACCCCCTACCCCAGCCCTTCATGGTGGTAGCCACCCAAAACCCCATGGAGTATCAAGGCACCTATCCCCTGCCTGAGTCGCAATTGGATCGCTTCATGATGCGGATGCACATGGGCTACCCCCCGCTTGCCGAGGAAAAGGAGATCCTCGCCCATCCCAGGATAGAAGAAGAGGTCAAGAGGCTCGAGCCGGTGCTATCCGGCCAAGAGGTGATCGATATGCAGCAGATGGCAGACGAGATACGGGTAGAAGAGGAGATCCTCAACTACATCATGGCCATCGTGACCGCCACACGGAATGCCGACAATCTCCGTCTGGGCATCAGCCCCCGGGGGGCCCTCTTTCTCATGCGGGCCGCCAAGGCCAAGGCCTTTATGGAGGGGAGGGATTACTGCATCCCCGACGACGTGAAATCTCTCGTGATCCCCATCCTCGCCCACAGGATCATCCCGGCATCAGGCTATGGGATGGACGGGTACCATGAGGAGGCCGAGAGGACCCTTATGGAGATCCTCGATTGCATCCCCGTACCGCTATAGTAAACGAGGGGTCCAGGATTCCAGGATTCAAGGGTTCGAGTAAAAAACATGCAAATGGCCAAAGGGTCACCTCCGGCATGTTTCTAGAACCCCAGACCCCTCCCGCTTTGCGGAATCTGGCCAAAGGGCCACCTTCGGCCGCAGTCCATAAAATCTAAATTAAGGGGCGGGATTGGACCCTTGAACCCTTTTGGGATAACGATCGAACTAAAGGCAAGGGTTTTACTAGCTGAACGGAACAATAATACCAGTCAAAAAATGGCCCTGCAGATCTCCATCATAAACCGCTTTCTCCGGTTTACGCCCGAGGGGCGAAAGTTCATCCTCATCTCCATCGCCATCGGTTTTGCCGCGGTCAACACCGGCAACAACCTGTTGTATCTCGTCTTGGCGATGCTCTTGAGCCTGATCATCGCCTCCGGCTTCCTCTCGGAATGGGGGATAAAGGGGCTCACGATCAAACGCACCTTCCCCCCCTATATCTTTGCCCGCACCCCCTGCAGCATCCTCTTGCAGGTCACCAACAACAAGAGGTACCTCCCGTCTTTCTCTCTGGAGCTGGAGGAACAGGTAGATGGAGAAAACAAAGGGGGGTTGGCCTATCTCTTTCGTGTCGGCCCCCGAAAAACCCAGACCCAGGTCTATCGCCTCTCCTTTCCTCGCCGCGGCGTTCATCGGCTCCATGAGCCCCATCTCCTCACCCGTTTTCCCTTTGGTTTTTTTATCAAGGGTGTGCGAACAAAGGAAGCGCGCGAGGTCTTGGCCTACCCGCACTTGCTGCCCTGGGAGGCGCTCCTGCCGGAGCAAGCGCACGGGGATGAGAGATCGGGATCCAGGCCGCAAAAAGGAAGAGGCGAGGACATCTTTGCCGTCCGGGAATACCTCCCCGGCGACACCTCGCGGGACATCCATTGGCGCAGCACGGCCAAACGCTCCCAACCTATGGTCAAGGAATACGAACGGCCGGGCACAAAGAAAGTACATATTGTGCTTGACACGTCCGTGCCGAAAAAGGCTACCCCTGAGGACCTGAACCTCTTTGAGCAAAACGTCTCGAAGGCCGCCTCTCTGGCATATCATCTCTTACTAAAACAGGACTTCCTGGTTGGGCTCTCTTTGGGAGCAGAGGTTATTCCCCCCCAGGGAGGTGACGCCCATCTGCACCGCATGCTCAGGGCCTTGGCCTTGGTAGAACCCCGTCAAGGGGAACGGAAACAGCCCGTACCCCCTCCACCCGACGCCCTGACGATAATCGTGAGCGCAGGGGGGTAAAAGATGTTCAGCGGTGAGAAGAGGATTGACCTTCTGTTACTGATCATTGCCCACGCCCTGGTCCTGTGCGGGCTTACCTGCGTTATTCTTACCAATGAGATCCCGGTACCCCTGTGGCTTTGCGCCCTCGCCGCGCACCCCGTGAGTATCCTCATGCGGCCGAGGCAGGGAGGATATTTCTTTAACAGCATCGTCATCCTCTCTTTTATCTACGCCCTGTTTTTGTTTTTCCTCCTCCAAACCCCCTTTCTCGTCGCCTTCACCCAGTTCCTCATCGTGGTGCAAGCAATCAAGCTTTTTCACCTCGAAAAGGCCAAAGACTACTTTCAGCTGGCCGGTCTGAGTCTTCTCACGGTGCTGGCTGCCACGGGATTGACCTCCCAGCCCTACTACCTCTTCTTTCTCTTTCTGTTGCTCCTCTTTGGCATCTGGTTTCTCTTCCTGCTGCAGCTGAAGAGGGCCAAGGAGCAACATCCGGACCTGCACCATCCTCCCCGCTCCCTGACTGCGCCCTCCCTGTTTATGGGCATCACCGGCGTTGCCTTGTGCTCCTTCATCATCACCATCCTCATCTTTTTCACCCTCCCCAGGATCACCCTCAGTGTCAGCGGAAGGGAGCGATGGGGAGCAACCTCATCGGGCTTCTCCGACGTTGTGGACTTGGGCAGTGTTGGTCCCGTCAGATTGGATAATCGCGTGGTGATGAGGGTCGAGCTCCCGCAACTGAGCGAGCGCCCCCCCCTTCCCCTTTATTGGCGGGGAATGAGCTTTGCCCGATGGGATGGCCAGACCTGGGGCAAGGAAGATGCCGCGGAGAAGATCCCACGGGTGAAAGGCGGCGTCAGCCTCCTGCGAGAAGCGGGGAATACAAAAGCTATCTATCAGATAATCATGCTCGAACCCTTGGGCACCGATATCCTCTTCTGCCTCCACCCTGCCCTTGAGATCCGGGGCAACTTTCCCCATCTGCTCGTCGATGCAGGCGGCGGCATCCACCTGCCATCGCCGCCGCAGGAAAGATACACCTATGAGGTTTACTCAGCCCCACAACCAGGGGGACAAAGGTACCCGGGATCCGTCGAGAAGCCGGCAGAGATATACCTTCAATTACCTGAACAGAAGAAAGCGGTTGCATCGTTGGCCCGGGAGATCGTTGCCAAGACAAGATCACCCAAGGAAAAGATCGACCGTGTGCTCGCCTATCTCCAGCGCAATTTCACCTATTCCCTCAATCCAAAGCGGGATAAGCGTTTCCTCCCGCTGGAGGACTTCCTGCTCCACAGTCGAGAGGGTTACTGTGAACACTTCGCCACGGCAGCAGCCCTGCTGCTGCGGGGGGCCGGGGTGCCGACCCGTCTGGTCAGCGGTTTTCTCCACGGCGAGTGGAACTCCCTGGGTCGATACTTTATGG
>Ga0214474_1000025_pt1 | contig 93045 bp, 89 predicted proteins | sample RVTome_2_FD_187335 | JGI IMG/M metagenome (GOLD analysis project Ga0214474, IMG submission 187335) | Soil microbial communities from uranium-contaminated site in the Upper Colorado River Basin, Wyoming, United States - RVT95D214 HiSeq ... | reverse complement strand
GGTCCACTGACGGTCCTATCTTCGAACCGCTTGTCTCAAACCGTAAATATATCGAAATTATGAAAGGGCTCACGGTGAAGGATGCCGATGGCATCGTCTTCACACAGGAAGAAGTAAATGCAATGCTTGGCGGAAATTCAGCACGCATCTTCAAATTGAAGAAATAAACCAATTTAATGTAGAGTTGCTTGGAGCTATAATTGGTAAAACAAATAAGCAATTAGGATTTTCGGACCCATGCGACCAAAAAATCAAGGAGAGAAAAAATGTCTGGCATTCTTGATGGTATCAAAGTAATCGATTGTTCTCAGGTAGCGGCGATTCCGATGGCGGCGCGCCATCTGGCTGACTTCGGTGCAGATGTAGTCCACATCGAAAATCCAGCAACCGGAGATTCCTGGCGGTCTTATCAAGCCGGACAGGGGCCTGGTGACAACGGTGTTCCATGTGACTTCAACTACAACTGGGAAAATTTTAACCGTAATAAAAGAAGTATGACCCTGAACCTCGCCAGTGAAGAAGGCCAGAAAATCATTCATAATATGGTAAAGCAAGCCGATGTCTTCCTGACAAATATGCGCCCGTTCGAAATAGAAAATTTCAAGATTGGATATGATGTTCTCAACAAGATTAATCCTCGTATAATTTATGCATCAGTTACAGGATTTGGTAAGAAAGGTCCTGACAAGAATATCCCCGCTTATGATATTACTGCTTACTGGACGAGGTCAGGTTTTTCCTACATGCTGTCACAGACCGGGCTACCGGGTCCGGGATTTCGAGCAGCGATGGGAGACAATGTTGCAGCTCTGGCAATAGCAAATGGAGTCAATATGGCACTATACCAGCGTGAAAAAACAGGAACAGGTCAGGAGATTGATGTTTCTCTTCTGCATACAGGACTTTATCAGATATCCTTTGATGTTGCCGGCTTCCTGATTACCGGTCTTGAATACAAAGATACCATTGATAAACCTCCTCAGCCAATGATAGACAAAGTATTGGAAGCGATGATGCCAGTAATGGCATTTTATCGTAAAGATATGAAGAATCCCCTGGCTTCAGTTTATTTATCTAAAGACGCGGTACGTATCCTTCTAATGATGCTTCAGCCTGACCGCTATTGGGCTAAGTTCTGCCGGACGGTAGGTGTATCTGAGATAATTGACGACCTCAGATTTAACACTTTTGACGGACGCGCTACCAACCATGACGCCCTTGCTGAAATCCTTGACAAAGTCTTCCGGTCAAAGACCTGGGATGAATGGAAACCTATTCTGGCAGATATACCCCATGCTCCAGCAACCAGCCTCAGGGAAGCTGTCAATGACCCGCAAGCAGAGGCGAATAACTTTTTTATTACCTATGAACATCCCTCTCGGGGCAATATCAGAATGTTGGCGAATCCTATTAATATGAGCAAGAATCCAGCTACCGTAAGAATGGCTGCTCCGGAATTCGGTCAGCACACGGAGGAAGTCCTGCTGGAATACGGCTACACCTGGGATGACATTATTCAATTCAAAGAAAAGGGTGTAATCGCTTAAAACTGATTTCTAAAATAATATCGATGTGTTTTTATATCAAAGTTAACCAATTTGCTGATGGTTTTTATGTGGCTGTAATTTGGCGGCACGCGACAATCTAAAAATATTTTTCGTTAAAAATCCAACCGATCCATATTTAGCTTGAGGTAATCTCAAGTTAATTAATTACATTACAGAATTATGGGATATTGAACGACTAGCATATTTAGATAGATATCTTAAGAGTTGAAGTATTCACTTTTCCATGAGCAACACAATCAAATTCTCCATAGTATTAGTCAGCGTGATCAAGAAGAGACAATAAAAACTGAAAGCCCACCTTAATACGATGTGTCAAATATATCTCAGGTATCTCAAGCGGTATGAAATACTGAAATTGTTTAAAACTTTAAGTTCTTTCAGATGTGGCTCCGAAGCGACTCTCAAAACCGAATAGCCTATTTGATAGGATTCGAACTATCTTAAACAAGCAAGCTGAAGTCCATTTGTTTCGAGGCAATTATTTAGCCATTTGACGATATATCATATTTCAGGGAGAGATCAAGTTTACATCATCTTCACTATAAATAAATATCAGACTCTTGTTGTCAGAATATACCATCGAGCATGGTATCAATCAACCTTACTGAAATATTCGAAGTCAATGTGCTATGATAAGTCTCGGTGTTTTCTAGTTATTGTTGGCAGGAGGATAATTTATGGAATGGAAGACCCGTGTCACTGAGTTGTTAGACTGTAAGTACCCTATAGTTCAGGGTGCAATCGCCGGGCTGGGTAACTGGCAGCTTGCTGCCGCGGTTGCCGAGGCTGGTGCTCATGGAATGATTACTGCCTCTGTGTCCCGGACCCCAGAAAAGTTACGCGAGGATATCAAGAGATGCCGGGACGCTACCGATAAATCAATCGGGGTTAACCTGAGCTTTGGTATTTGTCCTCGAATTGAGGAAATGCTTGAGGTATGTATTGAAGCACAAATCCCAGTAGAGACCTCTATCTACAAACCGGATTCTCTGGTTCCGCGCATCAAGGAAGGCGGACTTAAATGGATGCACAAAACAGCCCGGGTTAAAGATGCCCTGTATGCTGAGTCACTGGGGGCAGATGCTGTCATCGTGGTTGGGCTCGAGGGCACCGGTTTCAAGAATCCGGAGCAGTTACCTACAATGACGACGACTATCTGGGGCACCAGGCAGATTAAAATACCTTTTATCGCCGGTGGTGGACTTGGCGATGGCAGAGGGCTACTGGGCGCCCTTGGTATGGGAGCTGATGGTATTATGATGGGCACGGCTTTCCTGGCGACCAAGGAATGCCCCACCAATGATCGTATGAAACAGGCAATCGTCCGAGCATCTCCAGACAATCCCCAGCTCCGTCACCGGGTGCTTGCCTCAGCCGATCCCAAGGCTTACGCAGAGGTTATGGCTATGCGTAACAAGATTCCAATGGATAAGTGGTTGAACATGCTCGAACGTGTTAACCTGAAAGACGAGAATTGGCGGGATGCGGCTGGTTACAATACTCCGACAGGTTCTGAAATCATGGACCAATCCACAGCCCTAGATGCCGGACTGAGAATGGTCTCCTTCGCGGTAGCAGTCATCGACCATATACCCACGGTGAAAGAGTTGATCGATAACATTATTCGGGAAGCTGAAGAAATCCTAAATCGCTGGGAGTTCCTTAAGACAAGGTGATTGCCTGTACCTGACAAAAGACTGAGACACCTCCGGTATGACTATTGAATCTTCAGACCGCTGGTAGTACTTGAAAATGGCAATTTTTATTTGCTGGAAATCCTATCAGGCTTCAAGTATCGGGGGTATACTTGGGTCGATGGAAAGATTATTGAAGTGGTTCTGTAGACACACTACCGAAATCAGTGTATAGGTACCATTGTAATCAATTTGTACCATTTATCGAAATTTGCTAATGTAATCGCCATTTAGAAGCGAAGCAGACCACTTTGAATAAAAAACCGATCGGCTATTCGTACCTTTTAGAGAGTTGCTAGTATCTTTCATAGAATCCTTGATTTGTCCTACATTTTCTCCTGTTACCATTATTTGATTTAGTAGTTTCAGAACAAGCGAAACCAGGCTTTTCATTCTCAGGGAGTTCAATTCTTCGCCCGTCTCCACCACTCCAAAAGGGTAGCCTTTTGGAGCACCGCTGACCTTATCTACCCTTTTAGACACTGCTATATATGACTTTATGAGCAGAAACAAACCCCATTTGTCCGTTATCTTTACAATGAAAACTTTCCCACTCTCGTTGATGAAATAAATATAAAAATCCTGATTTCGGTATGACATTATGCAAAAAGGGGCTTGCATATGCTAAAGTTATTTGGAGGAGGTACTTTCTGGCAGTGGATGCAGAGCGTATTAGTATTGTAAATGCCCTAAAGCGGTCCGAAATGTTTCTTGGTTTGGAAGATAAGTACCTGGAGAGAATTGCCTCCCTACCATCGTCACACGAGAAAACTCTTCAGTCCGATGAGATTCTGTTCCGGGTAGGTGAACCTGCTGATACTCTCTATGTGCTTAAAGAGGGGCGTGTAGACCTTGTTGCCGAGGTTTCTCCGGAAGCTGAACTGGGAAAACAAAATCTTGTGATAGAAATAGTAACGATGGGTGGTTGTTTAGGATGGTCAGCCATGGTTGCTCCCCATTATTATTTTCTATCCGCCATCGCCGGAGTGCCTTCAGTTTTGGTATGTATCAGTGGGAGCGAACTCATGGCTTTATCAGATAAAGACAGCTATTTAGGCTACCGGGTTTTCAATGGACTAGCCCGTATTATCGGCTCCCGACTAAGGGATTACGAGCAGGTATTACTGAGAGGCCGAAGATGGCCCTTTTTGAAAAATAATAATATTAGTACCTGATACTATCTATAAAATATAGGAAAGTCATTTCTTTTTAGATAAACAAGCCTCAACTCTCGCCAGCAACTCCTTTGGACTTACTGGTTTTTCTATGTAGTCCTCGGTTTCAAGCATATAACCTCGGCTCAACGGAATGTCTGTATCCTGACGCCGTGATGAAAAAGAAGTCAACATTACAACTGGAATTTTGCTGAGGCGAGGGTCTTTCTTGAGTTGCTCGGCGGCGGTAAAACCGTCCTTGACCGGCATAATTACATCAAGTAGAATTAGGTCTGGTTTTTCTTCCAGCGCCTTCTTCAGCCCTTCTGCTCCTTCGTGGGCGACAATTGTCTCGTATGGTTTACTCTCCAGAACCGTCTTTGCATACTCCACGAAATCAACATCATCGTCAACAATCAGAATTCTGGGTTTCTTTTCCATTTCATTGACTCCTTTCGCCCTTACTTGATTGAGAAAGTAGTTTTATCTAAGCTCTCTTCTTATTTAAAAGTTTTTCTACGCGTTTCAGCAGGATGTCCGGTTGTACAGGTTTTTCTATGTAATCATCCACGCCGAGTTCAAGACCCATCTCCAGTTCGTAACGGCGGCGACTGGCTTCTTCCCTTACCGAGGACAGAATCAATATTGGCACATCTCTGTACTTAGACCACCTCGGGTCTTGAAGCTCTTTCAACACAGCAAACCCATCCATCTTGGGCATGAGCAAATCAAGTATCATTAGGTCAGGTTTGCCAGCTTTAAGGTTTGCCAATCCTTCTACCCCATTAACCGCAGTGACTACTTGATAACCGCGTGCTTCAAGAATCATCCCCAATCCATCCAGGATATCGGGGTCGTCATCAACCAGCAGTATTTTTTCTGCCATATCGCCTCCTCTTGCGCAATTATTATAGTACAGGTCGGGGAAGTAATCCAGCTTTTTCCACAATTCTGGGTACAATCTCTTCCCAGCCGACAGCCATAATATGTACTCCGTGTACGCCAGGTATTTCCTTTAATTGTTCAATAATCTCCAGGGCAATTGTGACCCCCTCTTCCTTGGTATCTTTAACCTTCTCCAATCTGTTTAAAAATTCATCGGGTACACTCACCCCGGCGACATATTCCTTCATAAAACGTGCCATCGCCAGCGAGCGCATAGGGATTACTCCAGCTATAATATGCACCTGCTGATCTAGTCCCTTGTTCCTGACCATCTCCATCCATTTGGCGAACTTAGGAACATCATAAACTGCCTGGGTCTGTATGAAGTCCGCCCCAGCTTTAATCTTTTTGGCTAACCTTCTCACACGAAATTCAAAGGGCTCGGCGAAGGGATTTTCCACTGCTCCAATATACAACGGTACCTCTCCTGTAATGGTCTCCCCGCAAATAAATTTCTTCTCGTCGCGCATTTTTTTCATGGCAACAATTAACTGGATAGAGTCTAGGTCGAATACACCCTTTGCACTAGGATGATTGCCGAATTTTTGGTGGTCCCCTGAAAGACAAAGAATGTTGCCAATACCTAGGGCTACCGCTCCTAAAACATCGCTCTGGATGGCAATCCTATTGCGGTCGCGGCACACCATTTGCATAACAGGATCGATGCCGAGCGACTTCAATATTGTACAACCAGCGATGCTGGACATACGCACAATAGCGGTCTGGTTATCAGTTACGTTAATGGCATCACAATGGTAGCGTAATTGCTCACCCTTCCGCCGTATAAGTGCCGAATTAGCTCCTTTAGGTGGGCCTGCCTCAGCAGTGACAGCGAACCTGCCGCTTTCAAGAACTTTTTCCAGGTTTGTTCCTGCTTTCATTTTCGCACGTCCCTTGTATGTTATTCCTAAACTTTCACTATTTTAGGTAATGTGAATGTAAATTTACTCCCTTTGCTGGTCTCAGAGCAAGGGCTTTCACACCAAATTTTACCCCCGTGAGCTTCCACTATCCTTTTAGCAATGGACAGACCCAACCCGGTGCCTTGAGTTTCGACATTACTTCCCCGGAAAAAATCATCAAAGATCTTATTTACTTCTTCTGGCGGTATACCAATGCCAGTATCAATGACATCCACGACCACATCCCTCTCTCTTTCATTGACTCGGAGGGTTATGACACCTTCTGAGGTGTACTTTATGCCATTACCTATCAAGTTGTTTAATACCTGTTGTAGCCGCGGACCAGAACCCCTCACAGTTGGTAGTGCCTCAGGTACTTCTCTGTTAAATGCCAGCCCTTTTGTTGTGGCTGTGCTAAGATGACCTTCCACACAGGTAGTAATTACCTCCAGCAGGGAAATCTCTTTCATTTCAGAAACGAGTTGTCCTGTCTCAATTCGTGGAATGTCCAGTAGATCGCTTATAAGATTAAGTAATTCTGTAATTCTGATGGAACTTCTTTCCAACATGTGCTTTCCCCTATCATTCAGGGAGCCGCCAAAACCACCAAGCATATTCCACAGAAATCCCTGGATAGCTGATAGCGGAGCTTTCAAGTCATGTGCCGCTATACCGAGGAAGCGAAGGAAACGGGTCCGTTCCTCCTCAAGCTTGGCGAGTTCCTGCGTGGCTTTTTCCAATTGTACGGATTTCTCAGCTATGAGTTTCTCTTGAAGGTTAACCACCTGCCTCTGTCTCTTGCGTAATTCGCCTGAAATAGCGGTAGCCATGTAGGTAGTCCCATATAAAATAGCCGCAAGTGCAACCAGTATTGCGATAACATAACTAATTTCATGATATAAAGTGGGATCTACAAATCCAGCAAGATGAACATGGGGAATAAAACCGGAAAACTCCAGACTCACTAACAAACAAACCATTAAAAGTGCGGCGGTAGCAGCAATGTACACGATTCGGTAGTTAAGCGCGATGCTGGCTAATACGATATGAAAAACGTAGAAAAAGACAAATGGGTTTTCTATGCCGCCTGTGAAATGGAGAATAGCAGTGAGCGCGATAAGGTCAAGGAAGATATGTAAATTTGAATAGTTGCGGGCTTGCCGGATTACTGACCCAGGTTCGCCGTGACGGATATTGCGGAGCTGTACGAATAATCCGATATTGTACAGTGCAATCAATCCGCAGATAACATAAATAGGGACTGTGTTGAGGCTGATATTGAAAACGAGCGATGCTACCAGTATGGCAACCACTATGCCGATTATCGCCAGCCACCTCATGGTGACGAAGACCCGAAGGCGCATCAGTAAAGCTGCTTCTTCCGGTGTATAGCCTGTTCCCGGTTCGTCCATCATAACTTCAATTGCTTTTTGGTGTCTTTCCACTGGTTTCTTCACCCGACGAGCCGATTTTAAATCTTCGCGGTCCCCCTGAAAGGCTCGTGCTCCAGTCCTTTATGGGAATAATATCTTCTAGCTGATCAAGCTTACCCCAAGCACTAAGGCGGTCATAAATCATCTGCCATGCACAAGGTGTCTCTGGGTCAGTTTCGCATTTACCTTTAACAGAGCCACCACATGGTCCATTGAACAGACTCTTGGCACATCTCACCAGCGGACAGATGCCTGCCGTTTGCCCAAGAACGCAATCACCGCACTGCATACAGACCTCAATATACTGACCGGACTCATCCTCCTTCCCAATAAACAATGTATTGAGTCCCCCGTATACCGGTTTATTAGCAGATGAACTCACCGTTTGCACCCCGAAGGCACAACTCAGCACAAGAATACTATCCGCCTTGTCAATAACCGGTGCTTCTTCTATGAGCGCTTCCTGCGTAATCAAATCACACGCTGTAGGGATTACCATCCATCCGCTGACCTTTTTGCCGGCGGCTTCGAGTTTCTCTTTCATAGCCAGGACTTCTGTTTTGCCTCCGGTGTGAAGCATGGTGGCACAGGTACCGCATCCTATGATATAAACTGATTGAGTCTGAGCGAGGAGTTGCATAATCACTTCAAAGGGTTTTGCCTGTGTAACAGTAATCATGCTATTTTAACCTCTCTTTCTCTACTAGCCTGCTTTCATAATCAGCCCTGAAATGTTGCAGAGTATCTATCACCTGGTTCGGAGCACCCTGTCCTAACCCGCATAAGGAGGACATCATCATGGCGCGCGAAAGCTCTTCGAGACTCAGAATATCTCCGCTTATTCCCTTACCATTTAATATCCTATTCATGATTGCTAGCATTGCAGTAGTACCTTCCCGACAAGGCACACACTTTCCACAGGATTCCTCGACGAGAAATTCAAGGGTCTTTTGGACTATCTCCAAGACGTCTCTACTCTCATTAAACACGGTAATAGCACCCGCCCCAAGAATGGTTTCAAAAGAGAGAGGGGTATCTATCATGCTGAATGGCACTGCCCGCCCCGTAGCCCCTCCTACCTGGATTACTTTTATGTTACGGGCTCCGGATACCTCTTCCACCAGTTCCCTTAGCGTACTGCCAAGTACCAGCTCATATACTCCGGGTCGGTCTACATCGCCACTCACTGAAAAGACCTTAGTACCCTTGCTCCGTTCTGTTCCAATACCTTTGAACCATCCTGCTCCATTCATAATTATCGGTGGGATATTCATCAGTGTCTCTACATTGTTAATTACAGTGGGCTTCCCCCACAAGCCTTTCGTTGGCGGAAACGGTGGGCGGTATCTGACCTCACCGCGTTTACCCTCAATTGACTCCATAAGCGCTGATTCCTCGCCGCAGATATAGGCACCTGCCCCTTCTTGAACATGGATATCGAAGTCAGTTAGGTATCCAGCACTCCTTACTTGGTCAATTGCAAAAAGCAGCGAACCAAGGAGGTGATGGTATTCAGCACGTAGATAGATATAACCCTGTTTAGCACCCATAGCATAACCAGTGATAGCCATCCCCTCAATCAGGCTAAATGGGTCGTTTTCCAGGATATACCTGTCCTTAAAAGTGCCAACTTCACCTTCGTCCGCATTGCATATTAGGTACTTTTCATCGCCCGGCGAATTCCTGGCAAGCTCCCACTTCAAGCCACACGCAAAACCGGCACCTCCCCTGCCACGCAAACTTGAAGCCTTGATTTCTTCTATCACCTGCTCCGGTTTCATGTTGCGAGCTCTATCCAGTGCCTGAAAACCATCCCTATTTATATATGTGTTTAGATGAGTGGGATCGATTATTCCGCAGTTCCTGAGCACGATACGCAGTTGGGGCATTCTTGACCTTCCTAATACAGAATTGGACAGGCTACTCGTAATCTTTTAGAATCTGGGAAATTTTATGAGGAGTTAGCTCAACATAGACGCGTCCGTCAATTATCATTGCAGGTGCTCTATCACATTCACCAATACAGTTAGTTAGTCGGATTGAAAACCGAGCGTCTGTAGACGGGATGCCGAGTTTGTTCCCTGTCACATCTTCAACAGCTTTTACGATCTGCTGCGATTCTTTAATGAAACAGGGGAGACTCTTGCATATTCTGATAGTATGTCGTCCCTGCGTCTGCACTGAGAGGAAGGAATAAAATGTGGCAACCCCGTACACATCGCCTAAAGCAATACCTAGAGACTCAGAAATGTCAGAGAGTAGATTTTCTGGCAGATAACCTAACTTGCTTTGCCCTTCCTTAAGCAGTCTGAGAAGGTTGCTGAAGTCAGGATACTTGCTAGTGATCAATGCATCGATACGCCTTTCAGCCATGTCCCGTTCCTTCACGATTTCAGCTTTTAATAATCAGAGGTCTACCCTTCTTTTTAAAGGGTAATTGACTTGGTTTACTCAAAGCACCTGTGGGGCAGATGGAGATGCACACATCACAATCACGGCAATCAACTTTATCAATTGGTTTATCCATGTCCACAATAACCTTGGAATCGAAACCACGATAACCGATAGCAAAGAAGTTGTGCCCAGCAAGTACGGTACAAGCCCGGACACACCTTCGGCAAAGGATACATTTGGAGAGGTCCCTGACGAGATATGGACTAACATCCTCGACGGGATAATATCGTCTCTTAGGCTCGAAACCCGGCAAGCCTACATCGAGTTCGGCTGCTAGATAGCGTAGCTCGCATACATTGGCTTTGGCACACATGTAGCAGGTACCGCAGTGACTGGCAAGGAGAAGCCTCAGGATAACACGTCTTGTCGCCAAGACCGTTGGTGAGTGAGTATTAACGACCATACCTTCAGTAACCGGAGTGTGACATGCCGCAACCAATGTTCGGGAACCAATTACCTCTACCACGCAGATACGGCAAGCACCGATGACCGGCAACTTTTCATGGTAACAAAGTGTTGGAATATTAACACCGTGTTGGCGGGCTGCTTCTAGGATAGTCAATCCATCCTTGACAGTCACAATAGAGTTATTCAGGGTAAATTTTATGTCTTTCATAAATGATACCTGCGGATTTCAAGCATATCAAGTGTAAGGACATTCAATATTCAGTCATTATAGTCGTATGCGATTATTGTTGTCAACTGACTTGACCGCCTAAAATGGGTCCAGTTTCATATTAGACTTATGAATAAAAACCGTAGACTAAATGGTTTAAAAAGTATTCTGAACAAACCACGAAAAAATAAGTACGCTTCAAGCCACCCAACCCGTTTTTCAGGTAGAGATTGACTCTGCTTGAACTCCCTGTCCCCTTCACCTCTGTACATTACATCATTTTGTGATGAATTGTTCAAGCACCATCGAAAGATGAAACCACATTCTTCTCCGTCGACTCAAACATCGGATTTTCTGAATCGACTAGTGTTAAAATAGTATCAAAACTCGTCGGTTTTATTTATGTTCTTTGGAAGTTAGATATTACGAAATATCTAGATACAGCATATAAGGCGAACCAATTAGATACTAGCCAGGATCTTAACAGATTCTTGACTGATAACATATTCGTCGTTAATCTTGACTTAGAGTGTTCTGACGTTTAATCACAGCCAAACTACACACAAGTTTTTCCAGTTAGGCGGATCGTCAGTGTGGGTTGCAAATTGCAAACAACCGACTCTCGCCCGTCTCCATCACCCTAAAATGATTGTCATTCGATATACCCAAGGGTGGTTAAAAATTGTTAATCACCAACCCGATGTTCAAACAGAAACTCGTGATAACCACATATGATCAAGATGTCTATAACCGTTTTGCAGACGGGGTTCCCCTGTCCTGCATCATCTCCTGGGCAATGAGTGCAGCTCCCAGGGCGCCAATAATCTGTGGTTCTGGCGCAACAACGATATTTACCCCAATTTTTTGTTCCAGTTCGTGCATTACCGCTTGATTTTTGGCAACACCACCGGTCAGAATAATATCTTTGTTTGTTCCGACTAATCCAAGTAGCTCCATGATTTTAGTGGTTACTGCCTTATGAATACCAACCAATATATATTGTTTCGGTACCCCTTTATGAATATGGGATATAACTTCTGATTCGGCAAAGACAGCGCAGATACTACTAACCTCTTCGCAGCCGTCAGCCTTCAGAGATACTTCACCCATCGATTCCAGAGGAATTGCCAGTAACTGAGACATTGTTTCCAGGAAAAGACCTGAGCCAGCCGCGCATTTATCATTCTTGGTGAAAGCGACTACTTTCCCTTCACTATTAAGCCTCATTACCCTGCTACTTTCAGCACCCAGGTTAATTACTATGCGCGCGTTAGGAAAAAGATGAAAGGCGCCTTTTGCCTGACATACTACCTCGGTACTCTGGCGATTAGCAAAGGGTACGCTATTTCTGCCACAACCAGTTGCTATTACATATTGAATATCAGTGAATTTAAATTCTGTCTTCGCAAGCGCTTCTATTACAACTTTACGTGCGATGATGGCACCCTCTTCACCTGACGTAATTACGCAGTGAGAAAGAATCGTGCCGTCATTCAGAATGACAGCGCTGACATTCCGTGAACCCACATCTATGCCACAGACCAACATGAAAGATCACTCCAACCGGTCTTGTAGCATTTCGATGAATGTCTCAATATCATTCTTCTGTTGCTCTCGCTCGGTTGCTGTCTCCTCGCCTCTGAAGAACAAAACTGGAAGTCCCTGCTTCTCCATCTCCTGTCGTAACAGAGGATATTCATACAAGTGTGGGTCACATGCCCGCATGCTGTGGATTATTGTGCCATTAATATTCGCTCCCTCCATCCTACCGAGTGAGAAAGCGAGCCTATCAGCAGGTAACATTTTCCTGGGGCAGGCGACTTTAGTCAGATAGCGTTCTGCAAGGGCATGAAGAGGCTCATCCTTGGAATCAACCAACCCATAGAAGTAACGACTGCCCATCGGCATATCATCGGCAACCACATTTCCACCACATTCTTCAATAAGCTTAAAGAAGTCAGTATCGTCGAGAATGCTGGCAGAGACAAAAAGACTGACTCTTTTCTCTGATGCTTTGTCCGACTGCTCCATATCTTTAATTAGACGGGATAGAAGCCGATTATGCTCCTCTTTAGGCATCAGCATACTACTGATAACCACGGATTGCGCCTCAGAACCGTTAAAAACTGACGGATATTTTTTCCTCAGGCTATACATTTTATCGAGCAGAGTCCTGTTTTCATTATAGACGTCGATGGAATGCCTTAAGGCTTTATCAGAGATTGGTTTCCCAGAGAAGTCTTCTATAGACTTCTTGAAATCCATTATGTTCTTTGCGAAGAATTCTACTCCCTCAGGGCTGATACGCTGAGGGATATCAACGAAATGCACATATGATAAGTTAAGTAAATACTTGCTGAAACCATATGAAGCTTTTATTATATTGCATACATTCGGGACGACCATGCCGTCAAGATAGTCATATTTACCTTTTAATAGTTGATCGAACCAGCTTTTACAATAAGGACAGAGGTTCGTAGGCAAGTGGAGGTCTGCTTCCGTGGTAGGTTCATGTTTACCTAATAGCCTGACGGGTAGCATCCCCGCCGCATGGATAATTTCTTCTGGAACGTTACAGCAGAGAGTGCCCAGTACTTTGCCACCTGTTTTTGATTTCCAATCTTTCGCTTCCTGGTGATGCGTCACTCGATATTTTTCGAATTCCTCCGACACCTTCGCACTCCTTCTTTTATTCACGGCAGACACTATGTTTTCTTTGCCAAGAGCCTTTCTATGAATGCATCCATTCTTGTCTTTACCTGTCCTTCTGAGTATGTACGCTCGTCTGCCATATCACACTCTAGTCCAAGCGTGGCTATACCCCGGTCTTCGAGAGCTTTCTGCAATTCGGTTTGGGAAATAAGAAGCATGCGACACGAAGGATTGTAAGAAAGGATAACACCATCGATTTTATATTCTTCGACGGCCTCTAGAAGGTCCTCAATCGAACCGCTTATACCGGATGGGTAACCATGTTGTCTGACCGCAGTCAGCGCCATGTCTTTAATTGGGTCATCGTGCTGTGATGGAATCCGACGTTCGCGGACACGATAAAAACTCTCCAAAGCGACTACGCCTCCAAAATTCTCCACGTAGTTAATGAGCTGCATGTCGTACCAGAATGGAATGCCGCTCCACATTATCCGGAATCTTTCTTCCGGGACAATGCCAATTTTCCTGGTAATTCTTTCCTCCATCTCAGCTCGAAGCCTTTTGTAAAAATCCTCGCATTCTTTTGTACCAGACAGATACATTGACGGCCAGACTGCCGTAAACATGTCTGCCGAGCCCATTGGTGACGGAACAGCCTTACGTAGCTGGCTTATTTCATACATAATTTCGCTCGTCTGGCGTGAAATGTCCATCCGTCGACGTACTTTGTCGGGATTGAATTTATTCCCCGTCTGCTTCTCGAGGAACGAAATAAGGTTTCTAAGTTCAGTCTCCATATGCTCAGCAATTACCAGCGAATTAGAGGCGCCGTCGGGTTGGGATGGGGAATCGTATACATAAAGTGGAATATTGAGGACGCGGCTCATGGCAGAAAACCAGCCAAGACGTGAATCACAGCTATTTGCACTTACGAGAAGGAAATCTGGTTTTGCCAGACCGCCATATGGAGCTTCCGGAGCATCGTTTTTTGCTAGCACATATCCCATGAGCATCCGCGCATAGCCGCACACGTCTTGAGAAAAACCAACTTTTTCACCGGCAGCACAAAAACCTGAGCCAAGACGCTTGGAAGCAATTACAGTCGCGTAGTTTTCAAGAAAAACACCAGTGACGTCCATTGCATCCAGGATTTCCGATGGTATGTTATTGCTGCACCAGGCTACCCTCTTGCCTTTTTGAGAATCATCGAGTGTCTGAGCATAATACTTTCTTCTTAAAACGGGAACCTCAAGTGTTGTTTGCAGTGATTTCTTGGCGCTGGTCGATTGTACCATTATATAGCCTCCTTTTTTCTTAATTGCGGGATGCTTTATCACGGGCAAAGAGGGCAGCACCGAGTGCACCGATGATTTGTGGTTCTTCTGGTATTAGAGCTCTACACCCTACCCTCTTCTCTACTCTCTTAACTATGCCTATATTCCGTGCGATGCCACCTGTGATGGCTAAGTCCGGAGTGATACCCACTCGTCTTAGTAGAGTGACAATCCGGTCCGATACCGCGGTATGCACGCCCCCAAGAATGTCAGACTTGTTTCTTCCCTGACGCATCAGCGAGGCTACTTCAGATTTCCCAAAAACAGCGCAGGTACTACTCATCCTGACCTCATCATTGGTCTCTAACGACAATTCACCAATATCGCTGAGCGGCAAATCCATTACCTTTGCAATAAGCTCGAAGAATCTTCCAGTACCTGCCGCACATTTGTCATTCATGGTAAAATTGAGCAATCTCCCCTGTCCATCACATTTAATCGCTTTACAGTCCTGCCCGCCCATGTCCAGAACCGTCCTGACTGAAGGAAATAACCAGTTTGCCCCTTTTACATGACAGGAAAGCTCGGTCACAGTTTCTTTGGCAAAGGTTACGACCACGCGACCATAACCGGTGGCTACTATCCATTGTATGTCATCGGGAGATATAAATTGAGTTTTATCTAATGCCATATCAAATGCCCTTTGTGCCGAGTCAGCACTTTCAGCGCTCGTGGGTATAATGCTGTATGACAGGATTTTATTATCCTGAAGGATTACTGCTTTTGATGTTGAAGAACCAACGTCAATTCCGGCTGTCAGCATGCTACTCACTTTATTTTTAGATAAAACGCAACACTATTATAGCATTCGATAGCAATAATGGTAACTTGGTAAAAACGTGGCTAGCCAATGAATGTAACTACCTGCAGGCAGAGAGGAAGTCACAGTCAGACAGTAAGAGAAAGAGTTAATTACCCGATAGTGCCTTGCGGTTGTGAGCTATTCTCTTTAATATTTTCAGCAATTTTTTCTCACTAAATACTAAATTTGCACATAATATTCTTCAGCACCGATTGGATTGACGATGCATGTATTGGGATATATGCTTAACGAAACGAATGTCTAAAAGGAGGGACCTGTGAAAATAACAGTTAATGGAATCTCCATGAACTACGAAATAACGGGGAATGGCAAGTGGTTGACACTAATTCACGGAGCTGGTGACAATCTGGATATGTGGTGGAACCAGGTACCTGCTTTCTCAACCAATTATCACTTACTAACATACGATGTTCGCGGATATGGTCAGACTGAGACACCTTCAGAAGGCTACTCAATGGATATATTAGTCGAGGATTTATACCGGTTATTACAGGCGCTGGGTATTAACGAAACCCATGTGCTTGGTTACTCGATGGGTGGGAGAGTAGCTATAGGGCTCACTGTGGCTCATCCTGAGTTGGTAAAGGCGCTCATCTGTGCAAATAGCCCTTTGGTCCCTCTACAGCGTAATGCCGAGCAGATGAAGGAAATGGCCAGGCTCCGAGAGCAAAGAATGAAAGCCACTGAAAGGCAGGGTCTCGAACCTGCTATGCAGGATTTCACGACAATGGTGTTTTCTCCTGGTTGGCCAGAGAAGCACCAAGATGTCATCGAGCACTATAAAAAAATAAGACTCAGGAATGATCCCAAAGCTAATGCAATAGCAATGAGAGCGATGATTATTAATGAAACACCTCCTGACGTAAGCCGTATCAAGTGCCCGACACTGATAATCGGGGGTGAGCATGACGGTCTCATGGGAGCCGAGATAGTTAAAGCTGGTCAGGCTTTAGTTTCAGGCTCACAACTTCAAATCATGCCTACAGGGCATGCCGCAGCCATAGAAATGCCTGATGAATTCAATACGACTGTTCTAAAGTTCTTGGCAAGTGTAGACAAGTAACTATTTTCACTCTGAGATAATCAGTATCGTTTTGTTGCCTCCGCGAGAGCAGCAGACGGTAATGTAGCTGCTTTCTTGATAGTATGTTTCAGTTCATCAGGCTGGAACAGTATGCTTATCATCATTATTCAGTCTGAGATTACACTTTTAACCGGTAAGACAAATCGTCTACAACGCAACTATGACAATATCCACTTGTATGTTTGCTCTGTTCACTCAAAGGCACTATAATAGTTCACAATAGCATAAGTCTTATATGAAGGTTGTGCTTCACAGAGTATCTTGAGGGCAACAGGAAGGACATATATAATGAGTATCGGTTCTGTTATATTCAATCCCAAAACGCTTATACCCCGAAGTAGGAATAAAGTCATTCGACGTGAACGATTACTTGATTTACTGCATAGTAATATTCAAACACATTATCAGGTGATATCAGCACCCGCCGGTTATGGAAAAAGCACACTAATAACCAATTTCGCACAGGACCTCGGCGCTCCTATTTGCTGGTACACTTTTGATGCTGCAGATGAGGATCCCAGAGTACTCTTTGAGGGGATTTTAGCTTCAATTCGCTTGCGATTTCCCAAACTCGGAAAACTAACAAACTCACGCTTGCTTAACACAAATGATCTGACAAAGGATGTCGTTCAATTACTCAATATGCTATCCGCTGAAATTAGCTCTGACATTTCGGATTATTTTGTTCTCGTTCTGGATGACTTTCATTTTCTCCAGAATAGTGAACCAGCAAAACTTTTACTCAACCTCTTTCTTGAACGAACTCCAGATAATTGCCACGTTATTATTTTAAGTCGTACCCATGTCGAACTTCCTGTAATTTCCAAGACAGCCTTGCAGAATCCCGCCATACTGATAACTACAGCCCAGCTTTCTCTTACGCCTGGCGAAACAAAGGACCTGGTAAAAACACAATATGGAACAAATCTAAATATTCAAGAAGCAGAAAAATTGACCCAATACGCCGGAGGCTGGATAATCGGTGTACTATCTGGTGTTCACAGTCTGCATGAAAACAGATTAACTAGGAAAATGCCAGCTATAACTCACGAAGAGGTTTCTCGGTACTTGACATTAGAAGTCTATGATAAGCAACCACCAAAGGTACAAAAATTCCTTTTAGCCTCCAGTACTTTAGACGACTTGAATCCGGAGATGTGCAACCAATTATTTCCATCGGTCAATTCTCGTAAAATACTACGTTTTATTAACCAGCAGAACCTTTTCATGCAATGCATCGATGAGAGTAAAAAATGGTACCGATATCACCAGATTTTTAAAGATTTTCTCCAAACAAAATTACTCGAAGACGATCCCATCAAATTCAGAGAACTCCATCAGCTCGTTGGTTCACTATATGAACGGAACCAACGATTTAACGAAGCAATTGGCCACTATTCCACTGCAAAAAAATATAACGAATCAGCAAGGCTTATTAAGTCAGTCGGACAGGATTTTTTTAAATCAGGTAGATGGATGACTATATCTCGCTGGCTCGATACAGTACCCGACTCTCTGCGCATGTCCGATCCAGAAATAGCGATGTTAGATGCTGCGACAATGACTTACCTCGGTGAGCCAGACAAAGCCGTACACCTTCTAAACATACTAATAGGTCGACTAACAAATGAGTATGATTGGTTATTAAAAGCAAAGGCACTAAGTTGGCGTAGTGCGGCTTTCCGTCTGAATGGATATTTCCGGGAAGCTCGAACCGATATCAATACCACCATCCGTCTGCTGGAACAGCACCAGGGACCGCCGGATTTACTTGGTGCTGCAAATAGAAGACTTGGAGATATTCATGCCGAACAGGGACGCTTTACGCCTGCTTTAAGACACTTTCAGCGCGCCCTAAGATATTATTCCACCGTTCTGGATGTAGGTGAAATTGCGCTGGTACATAATTCACTCGGTATTACTTACATGCGGTTGGGACAGCTTGCCAGGGCAAAGATGCACTTCGAAAAAGCAAGAACCGGTTGGCTGAAAACAAAAAACTTCGGCGTTCTGGCTTCGGTTTTAAATAACATTGGCCTTATTTACCAGCGCATGGGGCAATACGATCTAGCGCTGGATGCCTTCAATTCTGGTCTTGAGAAAGCCAGAGAAACCGGCTACCGCCGGGTTGAAGCCGGGATTCTCATATCTATAGCTGATGTACACCGCGAATTGGGTCTGTATCAGGGCGCTATGACAATTTATCAAGAAGGTCTGGAATTAGCTAGACAACTGATGGAGTTATCTTTCGTAGCTTATGCCACAGCCGGCATTGGTGAAACATACAGACTACAAGGTGAGCGTGAGAAAGCGGAAATATTGCTGAAAGAAGCTCGACATCAAGCAGAAGAACAGGAACAACCTTATGAAACTGCACTTTTTTCTATCCCTCTAGGTATAATCGAGTATGAGCGAGGTCAATTCGAAAGAGCCAAAGATATTCTTATTAGTGCTAGTCAAAAGCTAAAAATAATGGGCGATAGAGATGCCCTAGCGAAGACTTATTTTCATGTTGCTCAAGCATCATTTTTATCCCGTAAATATGATCTCGCAATGGAATGGCTTGAACAAGTATCAACCCTGGCTGATGAATTGGGTTACGAAGACTTTCTGGCAATAGAAGGGCGCAATGCGGTTCCATTAATCCAGTACGGAGCAGAAAAAGGGATTGGTGGCACACGCTTCTTCAGGATTTTGGAAAAGATAGGAACCTTCCATCAAAGAAAACCGGTAGGGTCTATAGCCAGCATTCCAAGCAGTTTAAATAACAATACAAAACCGGATATTGAAGCCAAAGGTTTTACGCATACGCAACTTATGATCAACAATCGACGGGTAAGTGATAGTGATTGGCGGTCCAGCAGAGCAAAGGAATTCTTCTTCTACCTTCTCACATATCGTAATGGACGCACGAAAGAACAAATTATAGCGGCGCTGTGGCCTGAACTCTCTTTAGCTAAGGGAACCAGTAATCTTCACATCAATCTTTTCCGGGCACGCCGAGCACTGTATCCAGGCATATTTATGTTTGACAATGGGTGCTATAAAATCAATCCAAGTCTTCGTATCTGGTATGATGTTACGGAGTTCGACGACCTGTTATCACTGGCAGAAACATCAACATCCTTTGATATTGAACGTGTATCAGCTCTTGAGCAGGCTTTGGCCCTTTATAATGGGACATTTCTGGCAGAACTATACAACGAATGGATTGAAACTATACGCCGTGAGCTTGAAAACAAATACCTTCGAGTTTTATCTCTCTTAGCTGACTATTACGCAAGCACAGGCAACTATGGTCGGGCAATAACATTACTTGAAAAATATGTTGCGATAGACTCATACGAAGAGGATGTCTATTGTCGGATTATCCGCTGGTATTCAGCAGTGCATAATAAAACACTCGCATTACGCACGTATAAGCAATACTTGGAGCATGTATCAAATGAAATCGGTACCGAATCATCACGTGAAATTAGCGAGCTTTATCAAAATATTATGACCAGCAGTTCAGTAAGTTACATACAAAACTAGCACTAACGAGTATTAGTCTTAACAAGGGACTTATTTACAAATAAGTCCCTTGTTATATTCATCTCCATTCTTGGTAAGAGGTTGGTAAAAACCAAACTCTTATTATTTCCGGGAAGATACCATTTTCTAGATCTTTAGAAAAAAAAGAAAGGGGGTGAAATCATGCGAAAACTGTCTGTTGATCTATCGCGGTATCTGCCTTTAGTAAAAGTCATTTTACTCGTGACTATAGCAGTTGCCGCAGCCGTTGCCGGTGGAGCACCTGCCATTTTCAATCCATAACCTGTTCAGTAAGACCATAGCCCCGAGCAATCTTCAGGTGCTTTAATACTCGGGGCTATAGCCTTTCCTCTGTTGCCCGAGATAAGAGAAATGGAAAAAATAATAAACGTAATTTCTTCCTGTCGTAAACATTCCGCAAAAGCGATTACCCATATTGCTGCGGTAAGAATTCAATACTGGTGGCTAATAATACTAAGTGCACTTATGCATAGATTACCTTTCGCCATTTTCCCTCGGGAATCATTCGTGGATGTCAAGAGAATTTGCATAATTGTATCATATGTACTTTTACTCTGGGCTCTCTCTCACAATTTTAAATTCCGGAGTATACATATTATGACTTTGGGAGTATTACTTAATTTTACGGCAATTATAACAAATGGCGGGTTGATGCCAGTTTCACCAGAAGCTAGACATCTGGCTCAAATGATTCCTTTAGACCCATTCCAGTTCGGAATGGTATTACCTGAAGGTAGCGGAGTTTTTCTACCCCGCAATCAAACGAACTTGTGGTTTCTGACAGACATTGTTCCAGCGAGTCATCTCGGTGGCGTTTATAGTGCGGGTGATATTTTAATCGCAATAGGGTTTTTTGTTTTTTTACCAGAAGCTGCTTTTAGCAGAATTATCATTTCTCGATCTACTTTACCTTCCAATCCTGCAAATTGTACTGTAGGGGATAAAAAACAAATAGATAAAGCAACACAGGGACAACGAGTAGAGGAATAGCTAGATGCCACCGAAGTTGTCGCTGACGGAATAATAGAGATGACAGAGAATATCTAATTTACCATCCAGTGCATGGTTTACACCATCATTATTCCCTTCTATTGTAGACTTTTTCTCAAAGATTGCACGTATCACCTGAAAGAATTTTAACAATTTTTGCATTTGTTGCTATAATTGATAGATAATATAAAAACTAGAGGCTGATTTAAAAACATATTGGCTAAGATAGGTAGTGTAAGAGATTATGCTTGAATAAGCATTATGTGAAATTGTTTTACCAGCCAGAGCGATTGGCTTTAAGCTATAGCCTGTGACCTGAATTACCACAAAAACCAAACTGGGTACCCAAAGCGGGGCAAATCAATTCTGGACGAAGTCTCCTTTTGGCGGGTTTTTATACAACTTTGTAATTATTGGAGGGATTTATGGTTGAACATTCATTGGAAGAAGTTTTACATCCGCAATCAATAGCTGTGGTCGGAGCTTCTGATGATGGGCGCGGTTCTCAGTATTTTTCAACGCTAATTGACTTTGGATTTAAGGGTAATATTTACCCGGTCAATCCTAAATACGCAACAGTGGGGAACATGAAAGCTTACCCCACTGTCAAGGACATCCCGGGACCAGTCGATTTTGTCATTTCCGCGGCGCCAGCTCCGCAAATACCTAAAATTATGCAAGACTGCGCTGATAAAGGAGTAAAAGGCATTCACCTTTTCACTGCACGCTTCAGTGAAACCGGAAGGCAAGATGCTACTGAGTTAGAGAGGCAGATATTACGTATCGCCAAAACAGGGGGAGTGCGTATTATTGGCCCCAACTGTATGGGTGTCTACTTCCCTAAAGTCGGCATTTCATTCCAGCCTAGCTTTCCCAAAGAGTCAGGATCGATAGCGTTAGCCTCCCAGAGTGGTCAGGCAGCCGGGGAAATCATCAATAAAACCACAACAAGAGGCGCACTGTTTAATAAAGCCATCAGCTACGGCAATGCTATCGATTTCAATGAATGCGATTTTCTTGAGTACTTCGCAAGCGACTCTGAAATAAAAATTATTATGATGTATATCGAAGGACCTAAAAACGGTTCACGATTTTTCAATTTGCTCCGTAAAGTAACAAAGGAAAAGCCTGTTATGATACTCAAGGGAGGTCGTGGTAATTCAGGCACCAGAGCAGTTTCTTCACATACTGCTTCTCTTGCTGGCTCTACAGAAGTATGGAATACAGCGATTAGCCAGTCAGGAGCTATTCCTGTCAGTAGTATAGACGAACTGGTGGATGTCACGATCTCATTCCATTTCTTACCGCCAATCGTTGGACGGAGGGTGGGTGTTGCCGCTGGTGCTGGTGGAGCTACCGTTCTGGCAGCCGACCAGTGTGAAGAAGCCGGGCTCGATGTTATTCCTCTACCCCAGGAAATTAGAGAGGAACTAAAAAGACGGGGTATCCAAATCTGGGACTGGATAAGTAACCCGGCGGATTTCTCCATTAATATGGGGGATGAAGATTTTGGTCCTCAGCAGTTATTAAAAATGATGGCGATGCATCCCAACTTCGACCTGATCATTTCCTCGGTAATGATCCCCGGTGGTATGCCACCTCATCCTGTTCCATCACAAAGTCAAGGTAGTGGTGGACCACCTCATTTTGGGAGACCATCAGGAACAGGTGGCGGACCACCTTTTGGGCGACCAGGTTCAGGTGGAGGAGGCCCTCCAGGAATGATGGGAATGTCGCTTGATGAGGTTGTCGACCAATACAAGCAAATTAACGACTACAAACCATTGCTGGGAATAATTCAGGATAGAAGCCCCGATGTAAGGGATGTCGACGACCCACGAGAAGAACTGCGATGGAAAAATACCTGTTTAGCGACCACCAAATTCATCGCCCTGAAAATACCCTATTATCCAAATGTCACGCGAGCTGCCACAGCCGCCAGTAAGGTAATAGGTTACTATCAAATGAGGCAGCGTCAGTAAATATCTGACAATAAGGCTTATAATTCTACTGACTATAAACTCTGGGGATTCGGTAGTATACGAATAGCCCACAGTGAAGTAATTTCATTACAGATGCTGTATCCAAAATATAAACTCTGTTAGAAGGATACATCACAAATATACAGATATTGCCTCAAGTTTTGTCAATCTCTCCGGGCTACTATTACTACACAAACGAGGGAGACCTATGAAGCCATTACTGAAATGGGAACTCGGAGGAATAGCCTTCATTTTCTTTGTGGGTTCAGCGCTACATTTCCTGTTTGAAGCCACAGGATATTGGCCACCGGCAGGTGCTATCGCTGCGGTTAATGAGAGTGTATGGGAGCACCTTAAACTAACCTTCTGGCCAGCGTTAATATGGGGTTTATTAGAATATCGTTTTCAAAAAGAAGCCCGACATAACTTCTGGTGGGCGAAGGCATTGGGTATCTACGCTATGCCAATAACGATATCAGTAATATTTTATTTGTACACTGCAATTATAGGACACTCAATACTCGCTATAGATATCGCTACCTTTGGTCTGGCTGCTGCTGTCGGGCAATTAATTAGTTATAAAATTATTGCTGGCAAACCGATACCAAGCTGGCTAAATCTTACAGGAATTACTCTAATACTATGCCTTGGTATGGCCTATATTGTGTTTACCTATCTGACTCCTCACTGGCACATCTTTCTGGACGAAGGGGCAGGCGGATACGGTATTCTACAGTAAGTCACTGTACAGAATTTATTGAATAGGGATTACATTAGCTAGTCTGGTTGTAGTTCCAATTATCGAATCAAATTGTATAAATATATTTGAGGATTAATCTGCCCTCCGCTACATCAACAATCCCGCTGCTCACATTTCCTATTTCAAGCTCTAAAAGTGGTATACTCTTCCCAGAATAGCTGACGGAGGAATCGTATGGACTATAAGACAATTAAATATGAACCTGGTCCTGTGACACGCGTGAAACTTAACCGTCCCGAGAAATTAAATGCACAGAGCTGGACAATGCTACTCGAAATGGATGATGCCTTCAATAAATCAGTCGCCGACTCCCAGTGTGCTGTCATTATTCTTTCGGGGGAGGGGCGAGCTTTCTCCGCCGGGCATGACCTTGACTCATCAGAACAACTGGAAGACAGAAAGAAGCGCACGGAAGGTTTGAGCGGGTTTGCTTCTACCGGTCTCAGCCGGGATATTTATGTGGATATGCACCTCCGCTGGCGCGACCTTCCTAAGCCGACTATCGCTATAGTTCATGGTTATTGCGTATACGGTGGATGGATGATTGCTTCCGCTATGGATTTCATCTTCGCCTCTGAAGATGCGCTCCTTATACCCACATATGGCGATTACATGACGACTTCTTGGGATATAGGCGCACGTAAAGCAAAGGAAATACTATATGAAAATACATTTATGACCGCCCAAGAAGCCATGAAGTGGGGTTTTGTTAACCGAGTTTATCCCATTGCGACTCTAGAAAAAGAGACTCTGAAGTACGCTTCACGAGTTGTAGCGACAGGTCAGTTCTACTGCCGCACTGTTAAATTTGCTATTAATCAAACGATGGATATGCAGGGTTTCTCAACGTCAGTCAGAGCTGTGGGTGAGTACTTTATCCGGACAGACCCAACGCAGCCTCCAGCCCAGGGAGTACCTGGCGCCCGCCCGGACAGCCGTTTTCGTGGCTTGTCCAGCAGAGCGATACAATATCTGCAGGAAGACCGAGGGAAATCCAACAGCAAGGAATAAGGACATTGCATGATTTGTTGACAATCTCTTTCCTTTGTTCATAATATGAGGTATCGTTTACATTGTTATGTCTTACACTATCAAGAATAAAGAGACATTTGTTACATACTTCCACTAGTTGTCTGGAATAAATTTAACTAACAGCTTGTGTTCCTACGAATATACATGATGGAGGTCATTATGCCAACCGAACAGGATAAAACAATAGAAGCACTCAAATATGCTATCCAGATGGAAATAGACGGTAAGGCATTTTACTTAAAATCCAGCCAGGAAAGCGGCAACGAACTGGGGCGCAAGTTACTGGAATCACTCGCTCAAGCCGAAGATTACCACCGCGCTAAATTCGAACAAATTTTCACTACTTTTAGTAATAAACAGGGCTGGCCAATGGTTGATTTTAAAGTCGATGGCGGCAGAACAATGCGCACCATCTTCGCAAGAGAGATAGCTAAAAAACCTCCTCAGATTAAACCCGCGAAATCAGAACTCGATGCTGTACAAAAAGCACAAGAAATGGAAGCCAAATCATATGATTTCTACCATGCCCGGAGTGAACAAGCTGAGTCTGCGGTCGAGAGAGAATTCTTTGAGATGGTTGCAGCCGAAGAAAGAGAACACCAGCTTGTTCTCAATGATTACTCTGAGTTTCTGAGGAATCCTGCCGGCTGGTTTGTGAAAACTGAAAAACCATCGCTGGACGGTTAGTTTACTGGAGAAAAAATATGCTTGAGATAAAAAATCTATCAGTGACGGTTGAAGGGAAAGAAATTCTACACGATATCAACCTTGCCATTAGCACTGGTGAAACTCACGTGCTCTTCGGTCCCAATGGCTCAGGGAAAACTACCCTGCTGATGACTATCATGGGTTTCCCCAAGTATCAAATCACTAAAGGCACTATCGCTTTCAAAGGAACTGATATTACTCACGCCAGTGTCGACGAGAGGGCAAGGCTTGGTATTGGTCTGTCATTTCAGCGACCTCCAGTGGTGCGTGGTGTGAAAACCAGAGATATGGTTTTTGCTGCATTGAAAGATAAGGAAAAGCCAGAGGCTGTAAACACACTGGCAAAAGAGACCGACCTCGAAGAGTTCCTCGACCGGGATATCAACTACGGATTCTCCGGGGGAGAAATCAAACGCAGTGAGCTAATGCAGTTACTCGCTCAGCGCCCTGACCTAGTTCTTCTAGATGAACCGGAATCAGGAGTTGACCTCGAAAACATCGCCCTCATCGGCAGACTCATCAACGAGCTACTGGAAAAGGGCAGTAAAATACGCGTCCGTAGCTCTATGGGACTGATAATTACCCACACCGGCCATATCCTTGATTATGTTCATGCACGTAATGGCTATATCATGCTGGATGGCTCTATCAGTTGTATGGGTGATCCACATGAAATTCTTGCTGAAATCAAACAAAAAGGCTATGAAGAATGTGCCCGCTGTGTCTTCAGGAGTGCAAAATATGTCACGTAGCACAAAACCTGCTGAAATATACAAGGAAAAAGCCAGAGCCGCCGCCACTAAAAAAGCGGCGATGGGAGAAGACATCGACCTAACCTCTTTTACAAGGTCGGCGGAAGAACACCCATATCAGAAAGACCTGTCTAAACTGACGACCTCAACCAAAAGCAAAATGCTGGAAGCAGGTTTAATGATAGATGATACCAGCCAGAGAGTCGGGACGTTCATTCAAATGGACAATACCCCGATTCATAGCTCCGTGAAAGAAGACGGCGTTGAAGTGATGCCGGTCAGTCAAGCAGTGAAGAAATATGACTGGCTGACTGATTACTACTGGAAAGCCGTAGCAGTAGATACAGATAAATACACCGCCAGCGTGGAATTGGGGCAAAACGACGGTTACTTCATTCGTGCTCTACCCGGTATCAAAACAGATTTTCCTGTGCAAGCTTGTCTCTATTTATCTAAAGCAAAATTTGCTCAGAATGTGCACAATATTATCATCGCTGAAGAAAACTCCGAACTGCATATCATCACCGGTTGCACCACCTCACTGGGCAATGAACCGGGTATGCATCTGGGCGTCAGCGAGTTCTATATTAAAAAAGGCGCTAAAATCACCTTCACCATGATTCATAGCTGGAATCCAGAGTTTGCCGTTCGTCCCCGTACTACGGCCATCATTGAAGAGGATGGCTTATTCCTGAGCAATTATGTTCTGATGAAGCCGGTGAATTCGCTACAGATGAACCCGATTGCCCGCTGTATCGGAAAGAATGCCACAGCCCGATTCAATAGCGTCCTTGTAGCACTCCCCGGCTCTAACATGGATGTTGGCTCCAGGGTTTTTCTCAATGCTAAAGGGGCTAAAACAGAAATCATTACGCGGGCTATTACAATGGGTGGCAATATAATTAGTCGTGGTTATATTGAAGGCAACGAACCCGAAGTCAAAGGCCACCTGGAGTGCCGCGGTCTCATACTTGAAGGTAAGGGTACCATTCACGCCATCCCCGAACTCAAGGGCAATCTGGCAGGAATTGACCTTTATCACGAAGCAGCAGTCGGTAAAATTGCGGAAGAGGAAGTAGAATACCTTATGGCACGGGGACTGACACGATATGAAGCAACCGCTACCATCGTCCGTGGTTTTCTCCACGTCGATATCGAGGGCTTACCGGCAATGCTGAATCAGGAACTACAGCGAGCTGTTAAAGCCAGTGAAAAAGACTTTATGTAAAGTATGGATTGCTGCCAGTTCTTTAAGATTGGAAACAGACAGTCTAACACTAAAGTGTCATTCCAGCCATCGCTGGAATCTAAAGATATTTCCCGTGGATTCCCGATCGAAGCCTGCCCCATACTTGATATGGGGTCGGCAATGACATTGTTATAGGGAGGCAAAAGACAATGAATCTACAAGCTCTTTACAAAATCGGTTATGGTGTCTACGTGGTCTGCTCACACGATGGTGACAAAATCAATGGACAGATTGCCAATACTGTGATTCAGGTGAGCTCGGAGCCACCTAAAGTCGCGGTGGCAATCAACAAAAAGAACCTCACTCATGAATACATCGAAAAGAGTGGGGCTTTCACCGCCTCCATTCTTTCGCAGGAAACACACTTGAACTTTATCGGGCAGTTTGGATTCAAATCAGGAAGGGATATCAATAAATTCGAAGGGGTGCAATATCGGAAGGGTGAGACCGGAGCGCCCATTGTCCTAGATAACGCGCTCGCCTATCTGGAAGCAAAAGTAACAAATGCTGTAGATGTCGGTACTCACACCTTGTTCATCGGCGAGGTTGTTGCCGCTGAAATTATCAAAGAAGGTGAGCCAATGACCTACGCCTACTACCACATCGTCAAGCGAGGGAGTACACCAAAAACCGCTCCCCATTACATAGATGTGAAAAAGGAGGAGGAAAAACCAAAAATGTCGAAGTACGAATGTAATGTCTGTGGTTACATCTATGACCCGGCGCTCGGTGACCCCGATGGCAAGATTCCACCGGGTACACCCTTTGAAAAACTACCGGATGAATGGACCTGTCCCGTTTGCGGCGCACCAAAGAGTGATTTTAAAAAGGTGGTATAAATATGAAACCGAGAGAATTTGTACAGGGTATTTTTTCTGTAGGGTATATAGACTGGGACCGACGGCTTTTTGATTCACTTATTCCCCTGCCGGATGGCACTAGCTATAACTCTTATCTCATCAAAGGTAGCGAGAAAACCGCCCTCATCGATACCGTCGACCGACTGGTTCCACAGTCGCTACTGGATAACCTGACCTCGCTTGGTATCAAGCATATCGATTACGTTATCGCGAACCACGCCGAACCAGACCATTCTGGCGCTCTGCCTCAGGTAATTGCCCAATATCCTGAAGCGAAAATTGTCTGCACTGAGCGCTGCAAGGGAATGCTCATCGACCTTTTCCATTTACCTGCTGAAAAATTCAAGACAGTTAATGACCGAGAGACCATCTCGCTGGGTAACCGCACCCTTGAATTTATCCACGCACCCTGGGTGCATTGGCCTGAGACCATGTTGACATACCTGCAGGAAGATAAAATTCTGTTCCCGTGTGATTTTTTCGGTTCGCATCTGACAAGCACCGACTTATACGTGACCGATGAAGGTCAGGTCTACGAAGCCGCCAAGCGCTACTACGCAGAAATCATGATGCCTTTCCGCACTGCCATCCAGAACAATCTGCAAAAAATTAAGGACTACGAATTCAAAATCATCGCACCCAGCCACGGTCCCATGCACAATAAACCCGATTTTATTATCAAAGCCTATCATAGCTGGGCATACGATGAACCATCGAATGTTGTGGTATTACCCTATGTTTCCATGCATGGTAGCACAAAAAAGATGGTCGATTATCTGGTGGGAGCATTAGCTCAACGTGGAGTTAATGTCAAGCAGTTCGATATGAGTGTGACGGATATCGGTAAACTAGCAATGGCACTGGTGGACGCCGGTACTATTGTTATCGGCACACCTACCGTCCTTGCCGGACCACATCCCGCCGTCGTATACGCAGCAGTGCTGGCAAACGCCCTGCGACCCAAGGCAAAGTTCGCTTCAGTCATCGGTTCGTATGGTTGGGGAGGTAAAGCAGTGGAAACCATCGCCAGCCTCATCCCTAACCTGAAAGTAGAAATTATCCCGCCGGTATTGTGCAAAGGACAACCTAGGGAAACCGATTATCAAGCTCTGGAAAAGCTGGCAGAAACAATCGCGCAGAAACACAAGGAGAGCGGCTTCAAGTAATCGATACGCTTGTTATTCCCGACCCCATATCAAGTATGGGGCAGGCTCCGATCGGGAATCCATAAAGGAATTTGCTTATAGGCAACTGGCGAACGAATCTCGCGGAGTAATATGAAACGATGCATATAAGAAGACAAACCCTAAACTATTTGCTTAATTTCACCTTCTTCCTATTGATGCTAGTTGAAACAATAACGGGTTTCGTGCTCTGGCTAATCCTTCCACGTGGTGGTGGTAAACGTGGATTGACTGAAGAGAGTTTTATCTGGAGTAGAGATACATGGATTGACCTGCACGACTGGTTTGCGGTAGCTTTACTGGCAGTACTGGTCATTCACCTGATTTTGCACTGGAAATGGATTGTGTACATGACTAAAAAAGTATTTTCAGGCGAATTATAGGAGGGTATGATGGACAAGAAACAGATTGTAGAGCTCCTGAACAAGGACTTGGAAGCAGAACACGGTGCCATTATCCAGTACCTGAACCATGCTTATGCCATCGGGGAGGGTGATTTAGCCTGTGAAATCGAAGCCATCGCCCGCGAAGAAATGCGCCACCTCGACTGGCTGGCGGAAGCCATCATAGATCTGGGTGGTGAATTAAGCCTGATCCGTGGCAAAACTAATCTGTCAGGTAAGACACCACCTATATGGATGAAGAATGACGTCCTCGCCGAAGAGGAAGCCATTACTATGTACAAAGAGCATATCAAGGCAATCAGCGACCCGAAAATCAAACAACTGCTCCAGCGTATCCTCTCCGATGAAGAATCCCATCACGCTGACTTCGTTCATTTCGTCGATAAGGTAAAAAAAGAAAAATTGAAGGACGTGCGAGGCGCCACCTCAAACAAAACTACCGCGACACTGAACTGGGGCATCGAACACGAATATACGGTCGTGCTCCAGTACATGTTCCAGTCGTATTATTTGAAAAATAAAGGGGCGCAGAAGGAACTGCAGGACCAGGCGGTAAACGAGATGCAACACATGGGCTGGTTGGCCGAGAAACTCATCGATACCGAAAGCAGTCCGCAGCTGGAACACACGGAAGTGGAAGCTACCGGCAAAAAGGTGAAAATGGCAGAGATGATGAAGGCAGACATCAAGATTGAGGATATTGTCGCCAAACGCTATGACCAGACCGCTAAAGAAACTAAAGAACCCAAGATAAAACGGTTAATGGAGCGTCTGCGTGACCACGAACTCTATCACAGCAAAGTGTTCAAGGGGATTTTAAAAGAAGAAACGAGCAAGAAAAAGTAGAGCTTGATCAAACAGGGGGGCTCCGGAAAAGGGAGCCCCTTTTTCATTGTTTGTTTTATGTCTCCACCCACTTTAAATAGTTTTTGTTTCCAGCAGTAACCCTCAGAATAATTCCGTATGCGTTTACATCTCACTATTTACTGGAGTCAGTCAGTGTCCCTAAAGAGGTCGCCGCCATTCCCTGGCTCAACCTGTAATTGCGGACAGTCGGCGAGAATAAAAGTATAAAGACAGCAATGGCAGCACCAATCCCGGCCATTACAATAGTAATCGTCTTCGGTCCCGCGAGCAGGTCGGAACCAGCCCCGGCCATCAAGCCACCCAGTGGGGATAGCGCCGCATTTAGATTCACAACACTGGTTACCCGCCCACGTAAATTGTCCGGTATCGAAAGCTGTAACAGCGTCTGGTTGGTGGTCAGGAAAATTATCTCGAAAAATCCGGATAGCGCCAGAAGTGGCAAGGAAATCCATAATTGTGTGCTAAAAGCAAAGCCTACCAATGTCAAGCTAAGCATAAAAAGAGCAGCGAGCTGCAGGAGACCGCGACGCTGCAGATTACCCAGAGATGCAGTGATAAAACCACCGATAATACCACCAACACCTACGGCAGCCATCAGGAATCCCAGTATCCTGCCCGAATCATCGCCAAAGACTTCCACGGCATAAATAGGCGGCAGTATGGTGAATATGGGAATAATGAAAAGCGGGAGAATGAATCCCATCAATGTGAATGTTCGGGTCACACGCGCTTTCGCGACATACCGGATGCCTTCTTTAATATTGTCCAGTGCTGAACCGTTGATGATACCAGATTTTACTGGTGGGAAATGAATCTGTATGATCGTCACCACGATAAGGGCGTAAGCACAGGATTGGACAATGAAATTGCCTCCAGCTCCTATCCACAATATGAGAAAGCTGCCAAGCATTGGGCCAAATGAGCGCATAAGACTCCATCCCGTCTGAATAAGCGCTAACGCATTGGGTGTCTGAGATCTCGGCACCAGATCGAAAACAAGGACCTGACGTAGTGCGATGTTTACGGTCTGGACCATCCCACCCATGAAAGCAAATACGAACAAAAACGAAAGATGTGAATAGCCAAGAAGTAACAGGAGACCGAGTGCAAAAGTGATAGCAAATAAAAAGCCATTCTCAAGCATCAAGAGCATTCGACGCTGGAGTCGGTCGATCAGTACGCCAGCCACCGGCATCATGCTAAGTGAGGCTGCTGACCGGACCAGATTGATTGTCCCCAGCATCGTACCGGAGCCTGTGATGTCGTAGACAAGCCAGCTTAGCGTTACCTGCTGAATCCATTGAGCCGCATTAGAGAGGGTAGTACCTGTAAGGAGCAAACGGAAATTACGGATACTTAGCGACGTAAGAGTACCGATCCTCTCTTCGCTGGTAGAGTTATCAGCTTTAGTGGGAAATTTAAGCTCTTTATTATTGTTGGAACGGGAACCCGACATGTAATTAGTTACTCTTAATCAGTTAGTAAAGATTACCATACAGCGAAATAAGCTGGATTGCAACTTATCGGTAGAATCTGGAGAGTGAAGCTGGAAATACTTCAGGGTGTTTCCTTATCTGTCAATAATTACTACCCTGTCTCCTCCTCTACCCACTTCAAATAATCCTCATTACCGTCAATTATTGGGAGCGCGATAATTTCCGGGACGGAATAGGGATGGTGTTTTTTCACCAGCGCCACCAATTCATCGAGTAGCTCTGCCTGTGTTTTCACGATGAGCAGGAGTTCTTGAGCGGATTCTTTCTTCCCCTGCCACCAGTAATGCGATTCCACATTCGGTGTGATATTCACGCAGGCGGCTTTTCTTTCTGTCAGAAGCACGTCCGTGATTTTCTGTGCAGTTTGTTCTGAGTCTACAGTAATAAAAACAACAATGTACTTGTAGTCCATCTGTATATTCACCCATCACCCAACTGTCATTCCCAACCCCATATCAAGTATGGGGCAGGCTCTGATCGGGAATCCACACAATATGTCTCTGGATTCCAGCCGGAGTTTATCCTGAGCGAAGCGTGAGGGCTGGAATGACAGGAAGATGTTAATGCGACATTATGGCAAGGCAAGCATTTTCTCTACAGTAGAAAGCGCCCTAACGCGGATGTTTTCCGGAACGGTAATTTTATGCTCTATCTCCTGAAGTGCCCAGAGTACCTTTTCAAGCGTGATGCGCTTCATATTGGGACATACAGCCTTATCAGTAGCAGGAATAAATGTCTTTCCAGGATTCTCTTTCTGTAAGCGGTAGATAATGCCTGTCTCTGTCCCGATAATAAGCGCTTTTGCCTTACTCTCACGCGCGTAACGAATCATCCCGCCTGTACTCATTACTTCGTCGGCGACCGCCTTCGTTTCGGGGCGGCACTCCGGATGGACGAGTGCTATCGCGCCGGGGTGTAATTGCTTCTCACGCAGGATGTCCTCTGCCAGAATTCGCATATGCGTGGGGCAGAAGCCAGGCCACAGGTGCATCGGTTTTCCAGTCTTCTGCGATACCCACTGCCCCAGGTACTGGTCGGGCACAAATAATATTTCCTTAGCGTCGATACTCTGTACTACTTTGACCGCATTCGCCGAAGTACAACATATATCTGACTCCGCTTTCACTGCTGCCGTCGAGTTCACATAGCAGACCACGGTTACACCTGGTAATTCTTTTTTCTTCGAAATGAGCGCCTCCGCGGTAATCATATCCGCCATCGGGCAACCAGATTCCGGCTCAGGCAATAAAACCGTTCGTTTTGAGTTGATAATATATGCCGTTTCCGCCATGAAATGCACACCGCAGAAAACAATTACATCGGCTTTAGTCTGGGCTGCTCTCTGACTTAATTCCAGTGAATCACCGAGGAAATCGGCGATGTCCTGTACTTCGGGGCGCTGGTAATTATGCACAAGAATGACGGCATTCTTCTGCTTCTTTAACTTCTCAATTTCAGCAATAATTTCTGCATTATGACTGATCATTTCGTCTTACTCTCCGATTATCTGAATCGAATCGCCTGCCTTAATTGACCCACCTTTGAGAACTCGCGTAAAGATACCTTCCGTGGGCATGACACACGTACCTACCTGCTGAAAAATGGCACAATGCGTGTGGCATTCCTTGCCAATTTGAGAGACTTCCAGTATCACATCTTTGCCCACTGATAGTCTTGTCCCGATGGGCAATGTCACCAGTTCAATACCTTCGGTAGTCAGGTTTTCCGCAAAATCACCGGGACCGACATCAATGCCGAGCTTCCGCATCTTATCGACGCTTTCCTGAGCCAGCAGACTCACCTGCCGGTGCCACTTTTCATCGGCATGAGCATCGCCCACCATACCGAACTGCTTACGGAATTTACCCACCGTTACAGGTGTTTTCTTCGTTCCTTTCTTTTCACTTCGGCAAACCGCAATTATCTTCGCCATATTTTACCTTACCGTTGTACCACTTCTTCAATGGTACCACCCCCAACTACCGCGTCACCATCATAAAATACTGCCGATTGTCCTGGCGTAATTGCCAGCTGTGGTTCACTAAACTTCACCCGTACCTTACCACCCGTCTCAGGTATTATCACTGCCTCAGCTTCGACATGGAGGTAACGGATTTTTACCCCGATCGATATTGACTCAGATAGTTCCGGAATCGCTATCCAGTTAACCCCTGTTACGATGCACTCTGTATTTAAAATGTGCTGACGGTCACCCACTACCACCGTATTTGATTTGGCATCCAAAGCTACAACATAAAGTGGTTTCTGTGCCGCGATGCCAAGTCTTTTACGCTGACCGATAGTATAGTTAATAATACCATTATGCTCACCCAGCACGTTACCCTGTTTATCTTTGATCATACCGGGCACAGTGCCCAAGGCAGTGTGTTTCCGCAAAAAACTAATGTAATCATTGTCCGGAATAAAACAAATTTCACGGCTCTCCCTGCTGGCAACTGGTAATTTCACCTCGGCGGCTATTTGTTTCACCTTGTCTTTAGTTAAAGTCCCCAGCGGAAAGAGCGTGCGACTCAACTGCTCTTGCGTTAGAGCATATAAAAAGTAAGACTGGTCGCGCTGGTGGTCGATTCCTTTTTTCAATAGATATCGTCCGTCTGACTCCCGTCGTTCGATTTGTGCGTAGTGTCCAGTGGCAAGTACGTCGGCACCCAGTTCTCTTGCCTTTACATAGAGTACACCGAACTTGATATGACGATTACACTGCACACAGGGGTTTGGTGTCCTTCCGAGACTGTATTGCTTGCAGAATTCAGAGATGATGCACTCTGCGAAAACACCGCGTAAATCTATGATGTGATGTGGGATATCGAGGGTTTGCGCTACCTGCTGGGCAATAGTCGGAATATGGTTATTCTCTATCTCATCTAAAGGAACAACGAGCATGGTCAGTCCGATAACTTCATGTCCCGCATTTTTCAGCAATGCCGCCGTCACCGATGAATCTACCCCACCACTCATAGCAACGCCAATTTTCATGACTGTGATTCCATAGAAATTATACTAATCTCACCCCAGACTGCCATTTTATCACCAACAATAATTACGACACCTGTTATACCCTTGACCTCACGCACGAATTCAATGGCTCGCGGCATGTCCTCTGCAGTTTGCACCAGATTACCGACCGCCGTTGCCGCCGCATCCGCTAGCGCCGTCGAGGGTGATAGTACAATCGCTGCATCTGCCTTACCGAAACTCAATGAGTGCCCAACTGTCCCCGATGATGTGCAGACACCGAGTGGAGTAGTCTCAGGTTTGATTTCAAGCGCCAGTTTACCTGAAAGAGGAGAGTTCCCAGCATAGATACCAATACGACGCTGCTTTTTACTACGCAGGAATACATCGCCACCGTTTTCCACAATCACTTCAGAAGAAAAGCTGAGCAGGTCTTTACCCACGACTTCAGCAATGGCACCCGCTACAGCTGCCATAGGACCTACACCCACTTTCGCCGATGCTTCTGCCATCTCCCTGACAATGAGCGGAGCATCAGTACCAACCGGAAATGGTACCAGGGTCGTGACAAAGTCAGGGTGTCGGGTAATGTACCCTTCCAGTAAAGCGCGTTGTTTCAGCACTACATCCAGTGCTTTTTTTCTCAGGTTTCGACGAGCGCGGATATAAAGGTCAGTCTCCTTGACCACGACATTGAACGAAACGAGGTCAGTATCCTTACTCCAGAATCGATAAAACCGTGGTTTATACCCGGGCTCTTTCATAATCTAACAATACCAACAATTGAATTCCGAAGATGTATTTTAACACTTATCTTATAAAATTTGGGAGGGATTTCTATTTATGATTTGAGACGGTTTTCCAGTTCACGTAGACGTTCTTCCAGTTTCCCCTGGCGTTCTATAATAGGTTGAAGTGCATCGTTAATGGGATCAGGGAGTTTGCCATGCTCCAGATTAAAGACAGTCTCTCTCTGGTCTTCAACGATCTTGCCGGGAACACCAACAACAGTCGTTTCTGGAGGCACTGGGTTCACGACTACAGAATTGGCACCAACACGAGCACCGTTTCCAATTTCAATAGGACCGAGAACAATAGCTGCCGCTCCGATAACGACCCTGTTACCAATAGTTGGGTGACGCTTATGTTTTTCCAAACTCGTACCACCCAGTACCACCCCCTGGTACATCAGGACATCATCGCCAATTTCTGCGGTTTCCCCGATGACTACCCCCATACCATGGTCAATAAAAAAGCGTCGCCCTATTTTTGCACCCGGGTGAATCTCAATACCGGTAAAAAATCGCGCGCAGTGTGAAAGAAGTCGTCCCACGAGTTTCATATGGTGGGCCCAGAAAAAATGAGCACAGCGGTGGTTCCAGAGAGCATGCAGACCCGGATAACAGAACAGGACTTCCAGAAAACTCCTGGCCGCCGGATCTCTATCAAAGACCGTCCTGAAATCCTCACGCATTTTGCTAAACATTACTCTCCCCTTTTACCCGGAAGTTATTCCTGGAAAAGCCAGCTACTTAAATATCGTTCACCGGTATCTGGAATAATCACCACAATGAGTTTACCTTTATTCTCAGCACGTCTACCAACTTTTAATGCTGCCCAGGTGGCCGCACCCGAAGAAATCCCTGTCAACAAACCTTCTTCCTTAGCCAATCTTCTTGCAGTGTCTCTGGCATCTTCATCTTTAACCGTAATAATCTCATCAATTAAATCAAGCCGCAGAATTTCAGGCACAAAGCCAGCCCCAATTCCCTGTATTTTATGCGGTCCCATATTACCTCCGGATAAAACTGGTGAACCTGCTGGCTCAACGGCAATAGCTCTGAAACCGGGTTTCCTTGCTTTTAGTACCTCAGCGATTCCGGTAATAGTGCCTCCCGTTCCTACCCCTGCCACAATGAAGTCTGCCTTTCCATCAGTATCGCGCCAGATTTCTTCCGCTGTAGTCTTACGGTGAACTTCGGGATTGGCTGGATTGGCGAACTGCTGGGGTAAGAATGAATTCGGTGTGCTTGCCAGCAATTCCTCTGCCTTCTTAATTGCACCGGGCATCCCATCTTTTCCAGGTGTCAGAACAATAGTCGCGCCAAAATACTGCAGAAGCGCCCTCCGTTCCAATGACATCGTTTCAGGCATGATGATGATTAGTTGATAACCCTTCGCTGCACACACAAATGCCAAACCTATGCCAGTATTGCCGCTTGTCGGTTCAATAATGACTGTGTCTTTATTTATTTTACCGGCTCGCTCTCCGGCAGTTATCATCGCCGCGCCTATACGGTCCTTAACACTACTGCACGGATTATAAAACTCTAGCTTCGCGACAACTTCTGCTTGTAACCCTTTAGTAACTCTGTTTAATCTGACGAGTGGTGTATTTCCGATCAGTTCTATTACATCTTTGGCTATCCTTGCCATCCCTGCTTCCCTCCACTTACTTCATGATTGTATATCCGTTAACAATGTAAGCTCTAAATATTGTACATTGCAGTGGTAACCTGCTCTTTACACTGCTGACGTTCTACGAGGTCTTGCAGTGTTATGGACTCCAGTACTCCATCCATTGCCGTCTGCAATTCCACCCATATATCGCGAGCGGCGCAACGCGGGCTACGTCGACATGACTTTGGATTGGAAACACATTCCACCACTGCGAGTTGCCCTTCACAAACACGCACAACATCAATAAGTTTTACTTGAGAAGGGGGATGTGTAAGCTGGAAACCGCCGTGCGCACCTCTAACACTATTAACGAGCCCGGCCGCTTTAAGCGTAAGGAAAAGATGTTCAAGATATCTTTCCGAGACTCCTTGTCGATGAGCAATATCTTTTATCAATACGAGTCCTTCCCCATAGTGCTGAGCCAGGTCGAGCATGGCGCGTACGGCGTATCTGCCTTTAGTCGATAACTTCATCGTTCTTTGTCCATAATCCTTATAATAATAGTGATATTATATTACTATGAAATTAAAGAGAGTGTCAATGCTTTTTTACTGTCATTCTGAATTCCGAAAAGAGTATCTTGTACACCCTTTATTGTCATTCCAGCAAAGGCTGGAATCCAGTAAATATGGATTCCCGATCTAGTCGGGAATGACGAGATAGGAAGGTAGAGAGACCCTACCCACAACCTATCGGGGGCAGAGGGACAATACCATACTTTATGCCATCACTGATTGCGCTCATTTCAGACTGAATGTTATACTAAGGTCAACATCACTTGTGAGGGAAACTATGAAATTATCACGTGAAGAAGTCATGCATATCGCTATACTTCCCCGGCTGGGAATGAGCGAAGCGGACATCGAAAAAGCTAGAGAACAACTCTCCAATATCCTGGAGAACTTCGAGGTGCTCAAAGAAGTAGATACGACTGATGTGCCTCCTACTTCCCAATCTATCAACCTGCAGAACGTAATGCGTGATGATATCGCCTCACCTTCTCTACCTGTTGGAGATATCATGGCAAATGCCCCCGATCGCGAAGAAGACCTCTTTAAACTGCGGGCGGTACTTGACCTAGATTAATATCGTTAATACGTCCAGAAAAGGTTAATATGAACTCAATAAACAATCTATACGATCTAACCGTTCACGAAGCGCACGAGCTGCTGAACGCAAAAAAGGTCTCATCCGTAGAACTAACTCAGGCATGCCTCGACCACATCAAAAAGGTGGAACCGAAAGTTCGCGCAATTGTTACCGTCACTGAAGAAGTCGCCCTGCAGAAAGCTCATGAAGCCGATGAGCGTATTGCCCAAGGTAAGATATCACCGCTCACTGGTATCCCCACGCTCATCAAGGACAACATGTGCACGACTGGTATCCGTACCACCTGCTCATCAAAAATGCTGGAAAACTTTATACCGCCTTATAACGCGACTGTAATAGAAAAACTTAACGCGGCCGGCATGGTGCTTATCGGTAAGGCGAATATGGACGAATATGCAATGGGTTCTTCCACAGAGAACTCAGCATTTTTTACAACCCATAATCCCTGGGATTTGTCACGTGTACCCGGCGGCAGCAGTGGTGGTTCAGCAGCGGGCGTAGCTGCCAGTGAGGCTTTATTTGCCCTTGGTTCCGATACAGGCGGCAGTATCCGTCAACCTGCTGGCTTCTGTAATGTTACAGGACTGAAACCCACTTACGGTCGTGTCAGTCGGTATGGACTGGTGGCTTTTGCCAGCTCTCTCGACCAGATAGGACCGCTGACCAAAGATGCGCTGGATTGTGCACTGGTAATGAATGTTATTTCAGGTTATGACCCACGTGATTCCACATCGGCACCAGAACCCGTGCCCGATTACACGAAAGGACTGACACACGACCTTAAAGGTATGAAAATCGGTATTCCAAAAGAATATTTTGTCGAGGGTATGCAGTCGGGGGTAGATATTGCTATCAGAGCTGCTATCAAACAACTGGAAGAGTTGGGGGCGAAGGTGGAGTGGGGTGTCTCATTACCACATACTAAATATGCCCTGCCCGTGTATTACATCATTGCGCCCTCTGAAGCCTCGGCAAATCTAGCACGCTATGATGGCTCAAAGTATGGCTTCTCTTACAAAGACACTGAAAATATGTGGGAAGGCATGGAGAAAACCAAGCAGTTTGGTTTCGGACCGGAAGTCAAACGAAGAATTATGCTCGGCACATATGCCCTTTCCGCCGGCTACTATGATGCCTACTATCTGAAAGCACAGAAAGTACGTACCCTCATCCGTCGTGATTTCGATACTGCATTTGAAAAATATGATGCCCTGGTCACACCCACATCACCCACCGTCCCCTTCAAGATTGGGGAGAAAGCAGATAATCCCTTGCAGATGTACCTGAGCGATGTCTGTACCCTGCCCATCAACATAGCGGGTGTGCCGGCGATTTCAATTCCGGCTGGCTTTACAGATGAATTACCTGTAGGAATGCAGATTATCGGTAAACCCTTCAGCGAACCAACCATTTTCAAAATCAGCCACGCCTACCAGCAGGTCACAGATTGGCATAAAAAAACAGCAAAACTGTAAGCTCTAATATCTAAATACTAAATCCTAATCAGCGATATTCTTAAACTTGAATCTATCAGTATTCAGGATTTCGATATTCTTATTTCGAATTTGCTATAATGAATATCATCCCCATTGGGAGTGGAATTATGTTAAAAGACATATTGAAGATTCTGGAAAGTGATGCCCGCACCACACCGAAGCAAATCTCAGAGATGACAGGTATGTCACCGATAGAAATCACCAAGTTCATCAAACAAGCCTGGCAAGACCGTACTATCCTCAAATACAAAGCCATCGTCAACTGGGAGAAGGCAGAAAACGAGCATGTCTTCGCCCTGATTGAAGTCAAGCTGGAGCCACAAAAAGACGTGGGATTCGACTCGGTCGCAGAGCGCATCTATCGTTTCCCGCAGGCACGTAGCGTCTATCTGGTTTCCGGCACCTACGATCTACTGGTACTCGTGGTCGGGAAAAACAATCACGAGATTGCCAACTTTGTATCACAAAAGTTATCCCATATAGACGGTGTAAAAGCCACGAATACCCAGTTTGTCCTTAAACGTTACAAGGAAGACGGCGAGATTCTGGAAGATAAAGAAAAGGTCAACCGCCAGCAGGTTATTCTTTAGTCAGGAGACTCCAATGTCCAAACAAACCATGTTACGCCCTAAACTTAATTATCACATTTCACAACGCGCTAACAAACTATCGCCTTCCGGTATCCGGAAGTTTTTTGATCTTGTCTACGCTATGCCGGACGCCATCTCTCTGGGTGTAGGCGAACCGGATTTCGTCACTCCCTGGCATATCCGCGAATATGCCATCGAATCCATTGAAAAAGGGCAGACCATGTACACCTCTAACTCCGGTATTATCGAACTCCGCAAAGAACTCAATAAATATTTAAAAACCGAATATAGTGTTGATTACGACCCTACCACAGAAATGCTGGTGACAGTCGGTGTCAGTGAAGGACTGGACCTGGCAATGCGCGCGATTATTAATATCGGTGACGAGGTGATTATCTCCGATCCAGCGTATGTAGCTTATGCCTCTGCCGTGATTCTGGCGGACGGCGTGCCGATTTCTGTGCCCACCTATGAATCTAACAACTTCGCCCTTGAGGCGAAAGACGTTGAACAGTATATTACGAAAAAAACCCGTGCCATCCTCATCGGATACCCTTCCAACCCTACAGGCGCTGTCATGTCCAAAGAGCAGTTATCAGCCATTGCCAGACTGGCGCAGAAATACAATCTGATTGTGGTTTCTGATGAAATTTACGCTAAGCTGGTTTACGGTGTTACCCACACCTGTATTGCTTCTCTACCGGGCATGAAAGAACGCACGGTTCTCCTGAATGGTTTCTCAAAAGCCTTCGCGATGACCGGCTGGCGCGTGGGTTACGCCTGCGCACCTAAAGAAATTATTGCTGCCATGACGAAAATCCACCAGTATTCAATGATGTGCGTCTCCACAATGGGGCAAAATGCCGCTGTTGAAGCCCTGAGAAACGGCGCCGACTCGGTGAAAGAAATGGTTGATGATTACAGCCGTCGCCGCCTTGTCATTGTCAAAGGCTTAAGAGATATCGGTCTTACGTGCTTCGAACCGAAAGGCGCCTTCTACGCCTTCCCCTCGATTAAATGCACCGGGATGACTTCGGAAGAATTTGCTGAAAAATTGCTGGCAGAAGAAAAGGTAGCCGCGGTGCCCGGTTCTGCCTTCGGTCAATGTGGCGAAGGCTATATCAGATGTTGTTACGCTACAGCACTCGATGATATTGAAGAAGCTCTAAAACGGATGAAACGATTCGTGAATAAATACCGAAAAGCATAGTCCATGGAAAAACTGGTCTGTGATAAATGCGGTTTTGAACTCGACCAGAGGGAAGATATAAATCTGGCGCTGGACGGCACGGAAGCCTGGCAAGATGCTTGCCGGAGACGCGGTGAGGAACCACGCGGTGTTTTTCCCTGTAAATACTACTTCCAGTGCAAAGGTCAGATGATCCTGGTCAAAGATCCAAAAAAGAAGGGGTTGTTCGGGCGGGGGAAGTAACCATCAGAGGATTGATGAATAATGCCAAAGAGTCCCATGAAACAGACCTATGCCAGCTCCGGAATTGATCGTGACGCACATTCCGAGCTTACTCTGGGGCTTAGAGCCCGGTTGAAGATGAAAGATCCGCGCATTTTAAACAAAGTCGGGGCTTTTGCTTCACTGTTTGAAGCACGTTTTCCGGGAATTGATGACCCTGTGCTGGTGCTAAAAGCTGAGGAACCGGGTTCGAAACAATTATTAGCTAAGCAATTCAAAAAGATAAACAATATCGGCTTCGATATGATCAACCACCTTGTTAACGACATCATTGTTATGGGCGCCAAGCCTCTTGCTGTGCTGGATGTCATCATCGTGGGTAAACTGGTAAAAGAAGAAGTTAACACGATTATCTCCGCGATTAATCAAGCTTGTGATAAGCAGGATTGCAGTCTGGTAGGTGGTGAAATCTCCGAACAACCCGGAGTATTACCCGAAGGTGTCTTTGTCTTGAGTTCCAGTGTGGTGGGAGTTGTCAGCAAAGCCAAAATCATCGATGGCTCTAAGATAAAAAAGGGTGACAAAATAATCGCCTTAGCCTCTAATGGACTGCATACTAACGGCTATTCGCTGGTGAGAAAGTTAATTGCCACTAAACCCAAAATACTTAAGGTAAAAGTTACTGGTGAGGATTTCATCGATGCGGCATTAAAACCACATATTGCCTATTACCCTTATTTAAAAGATATACTCAATTCTCCGAAAGTACGTGGCTTGGCACACATCACCGGAGATGGTATCTCTGGTAACCTGGAACGTATTTTACCGGCAGGTCTGAGCGCGCTGGTGCATCTGGATAAGATTGAAGTCTTACCGATTTTCAAATTAATCAAGGAGATTGGTGGTGTACCAGAAGATGATATCATTGCTAACCTGAATATAGGCGTGGGAATGATCATGGTTACCTCACCTAGAGAAGCATCTAAGATGATAATGTATCTAGAAGCTAAAGGCATACACGCTTATAATATTGGCGAAATTATTGAAGACAAGGTTAATACAGTCAAATTCTCCGGCAAAATCAGCTGGAAGACAATACGTTAGTTCGGATTACTACTCACACTTGTGCCTACATAGAGATGTCTTATACCATGTTCAACCCAATAGCTGGCATCCAGATAAACTTTTTATGATTTTTTCAATCGCAAATTTAACTATGAAGTCTAAGTTGTGCCACGGGCGATAATGATTGTGCTGGTAAACATACTATTAGACAATCAATCTGCTCCCGCAAAAGTAAGATAAAAAAAGAGGGCTCATAAAAGCCCTCTCTATTGATCGGAATTATATCTTTCTTTTCAGTATTAGAAGATGATCATACTAGTATATTGTTCAGTTATATAGATTGAGGGAGTAGTAAAATGACTGCCAACTAGTAAACCAATTAACTGCCCGACCACTTCCGCTGATGACTTCGCAACTTTTTTCATTTGAGCACCTCCCTGACCTTTGTATTATCACTATATATCATACTTGTAACAAGATAGTTACTAGGAGGGAAAGCAGGTAAAACTATTGTAACGGTCAGGTTACATATAGGTTACGGTTTGGGTATGTGTGAATGCCAGACTATTCAGTGAAATGAACGGAGCCTGTCATACAACACCATACATTTGATTTGGACAAAGTAACTCGGGGAATTGCTTCATTAACTGACGGCGTGATTCGTAGCATAGATGGCAAGCGTCGGCGTAAATCTCTTTATGAGGAAGCTTATAGAGACGTACCAGCTCCACTGGTCCATTCTTGAGTAAAGGAGCAATAATAGGATGATTATGTGGATTATAAGTCTTACATATTTCCTTTAAAGGAACCTGAAATAGATTACCTATCGATATACCCTGACAAATATGCACATTCCCATAAGGGTCTACATGCACCCTCCGTGGTCTTTCCAGGTCTTCATAGGGACAAGAAATGAATTGCGACCAGTCACGTTGTGACGATTTTGTGACCAATTTCTCAACTGCTCTTCCCCGATACATGATCTTCCCTTCATCAGTAACCGGTTGACTATCTGTTTTTAATTCACTCTTTGTCTCTGGTTGCGCAATACTTATCACACCCACAGGAATACCTAATCGAGCTGCAGCAGATCGGATATTCTGAGCTTGCCGACTTATTTTCTCACTATAATGATAAAGGTCACTGCTTATGGAAAGGTCTGTTATTATACCCTTGAAAGGTTTTAGCCATTCTGCGGCATCTTGCTCCGAAGTTGCCCAATATCCATTAGTAACAATTCCAGTCTTGAATTCTAACCTGGAGGCTAACTGTATACCTTTGCGTAATATGGGATAGTAGAGAAAAGGTTCGCCCCCTTCGAAATAAATTGTCTTTATTGTAGCCACATCTTTTGCCTGATTCAGTACTTTTCTTATTTGCTCAAGGGTAAACGTACCGGTTTGTTTGGGGCTTCCCCACACAAAGCAATGGTCGCATTCAAATATGCACTGGTACGTCAACAGAAAATGAAGTCCTGATAGTTTAATCATTTGCTCTCTCTGACAACTTGATCGATACATGGATGGCAAAGAAAGAACGTGGCGGTGTTTAATCTAATATTTCTGATACCAATCCTCTGAGCCCTGTGCCAGGTCGTTGAGAGATAAGCCATACTTCTTATACCACGGTTTGCCTTTTCGTTTCACAATATCATTGAGTCTTCTGAAGCGGTCAGCGACCGTAGAGCGATAAAAATCAATCCGCTTTGCCGTTTCATTCATAGGCATAACTTCCTGCCAGATAGCACGTCCCCCCAGGAAACCGGAAGCGCCTGCTTCACAGGCAATCTCCACCTGAGTGCAGAAAGATTCGATGTCCACACCGGCGCTAAGTAAAACCCAGGGTACTTGCGATGTTTTATCGAGTTCACTGCACAGTTTGAGCAATGCGTCTCTATCTTTATTGAATTTGGTATCTGCCGGGAATTCTGCTTTCAGTACATTAATCGGCAGGGCAGTAATATCTCTTGCCGTCTCAATTACCAGCGATTCTTTCCGTTTCGCAAATTCGTGAGGATTTGTGACTTCACTACCTACTGGATAACTCACTGGCTCAACAAACAGAGGGATGTCACGTGTCTGACATTCCTCAGCGACCCGTTTCACAACGTCTAATTGTCTTCTCGCCAGGTCTTTCAGGTCGGGACGGTAGTAGACAAGAATTTTAACGGCTGATGCGCCGAGTCGTTTAATTTTCTCGACATTCCAATTCGTGAGCAGACGTGTCACCCTGCTCTCCTTACCACCTTCATAGCCACTCTCTTCAATGCTGACCAATAGTCCCTTGCCACCAGGCAAAGCACCCCTGCTGATACATTGGACTGCTCCATAAATGGGATCGAGGAGTACAGCACTGGCATACTTTGACAATTCCGAACACATCTCTAGCTTACGCTGGACAACATCATCATAGCTCACACTTGCCGTATCTTTTAGATTAATCATATCCTTAAAAGAACCTCGGTGATCCATAGCCAGTACCGTGAAGGTCCCACCCTCATTCGCAACTTGCTGTAATCCCCTGATTTTACCAATCGTCAATTTACTCATCACAATCCCCCTCCGTTAATTGCAAACCTCTTTCATTATGGGTTAAGCACTAGGCGAAATCAAGATGCGACTGGTAAATCATATTGACTTCACGCCCTCTACTTCTTCATAATGGACATCACAATGCACCGCTTCTTTGTTTCAAGAGACTCAATTACTGGGGATAATATCTCCGTTGCCGGCCAATTGGCATATCAGATTACCCGTGTCCTGCGGTTGAAGCCAGTCGACCATATCATTGTGCTGGACAACAGCGACTGGGAATTTGAAACTGAAATTGAGTCAATCAAACGAGACATGGTGCAGGGGAAGATCATTAAGAAAGAACGTGGTAAAGGAGAACCAGGAATCAGCCTAACGCTCTATCAAGCATTATTGAAAACGGATAAGTTCGAGTTCGTATTACAGAAGAGCGTAGAGCTTGGCGTTACCAGTATTATCCCCTTTGTAAGCGAGCGATGTGTTGTCAGGAAACCATCGGAAAGCAGGATAACACGATGGCAGGCTATTATCAGGGAAGCCGCAGAGCAATCGCAGCGGTCACGACTACCCGTTTTACATCCTGTAATAACCTTTAGAGAAGCCTGTGAACAGACAAACAAGCCGGCGCTAATTTTGTGGGAGCAAGAGAAATCACAGAGCCTTTCGGCAACCATGAAAAGTAACCTATTCAATAAAGCACAAGCAATCAGTATTTCTATAGGACCTGAGGGTGGTTTCGTACCCACCGAGATTGAGCTTGCTCGAAAACACGGGATTGTGACCGTGGGATTAGGTAATCGCATCCTAAGAGCAGAGACAGCGGGAATAGTTGCCATCAGCGCCATCATGTACGAAAAAGGGGAGTTGAGCTAAAATAGGCATGGTTTGGAATCAAAACAAAATCTCTTTCAACGAGCTAAAAGAAGCTGACCTGCCACTGATACATAAGTGGCTCAATTTCACTGAGGTGGCAAAATGGGTCAAATGGGATGACAAAGATTACCCATCGCTTGAATTTGTGGAGCGACACTGGTTACCCCGCATCCGAGGCTCTGACCCCACAAAATGTTACGCCGTTATTTATGACGAGACACAGATCGCCTTCATCCAGTCCGCACTAGTCGAGGACAATCCGAGGTATAAAGAAGTTTTTGGACTTGGCGGTGACACAGCGGCAATTGATATTTTTATCGGCGAAGAGGAATACATACATGAAGGGCTCGGAAGTCTGATCATCAAAGCATTCTTAAGGAATATCATCTTTAAGGTTTCCAACGTAAACTCATGCATTATTGACCCGGAGCCGACGAACAAAATTGCCATCCACGCCTACGAAAAAGTTGGGTTTCAATATATCAAGACAGTCTGGAACCCCATCGATAAGGTATGGGCATATGTGATGACCATAAATCGGGAATCAGTTCACTAACAACCGATATGCTATAATCATTCGTATACCGTCTGGGAAGAGGTAGTTTGTGTCCCGGTTATTCTTTTTCATCAGTAAATGCGCTGTCAGGTCGTTTTTCTGGCTTTTTACCAGTTGGCACATTAGCGGCAGGGAGAATATCCCTAAAACTGGACCTGTTATTCTGGTTGGCAACCACATGACATTCGCGGAGCCATGCATCGCTGTTCTCTTGCTCGCCCGGGAATCACGGTTCGCCACTAAAGAGGGATTTTTCCGTAATCCTATTCTCCGCTGGATGATGACCTCATACGGGTCTTTTCCCGTTTATCAGGGTAAAGCTGATAGAGAAACCCTGCGTAAGATGGAAGAGTACTTAGCACAGGGTCTCGCTCTCGGCATCTTCCCTGAAGGTACTCGAAGTCAGAATGCTGCCCTAATTCCAGCTCTTAATGGGGCGGCGCTCATTGCACACCGTACCGGCGCGCCAATTCTACCCCTTGGCATTTATGGCACAGAAAAAATGAGGGGTATTGCTTGGTATTTTAAAAGGCCAGTCATCAAAATCAGCTTCGGTAAACTCTTCCAGCTCCCTCCTAAGAACGGCAAGGTAGACAGAGAAGCCGACACCCGACTTATCATGGAGCGTATCGCCGAACTGCTACCACCGGAGTACCACGGTGTTTATAAAAAAGAAGATGGTCAATGAACGTGAAGATTGAGAAAGCAGCCGGTACAGGATTCTGCTTCGGAGTGAAGCGTGCCATCACCATATTGGAGAAAACAGCAAACGAGCGGGGTAGTGTCGAGACCCTCGGTGCCGTAGTGCATAACAAGCAGGTATTGCAGAGGTTGGAAACCATCGGTGTTAAAGTGGCTGATAGTGTCGAAAAAGTTAAGGGCAACACGCTTGCCATCGGTGCTCATGGTGTCGGTCCTGAAGTAGAAGCGAAAATTATAGCTCGCAACCTCGATATTATCGATACAACCTGCCGCTCCGTTCACCGTGCTCAAGCTATTGCCGAACGCCTATCGAAAGCTGGCTTCTTTGTTGTGGTTTATGGCGATGCTAATCACCCGGAGGTTAAGGGTATTCTCGCATGGGCAAACGGCAAAGGGATCGCTACACAAGATACTGAAGTAATCGCGAGACTTAATCCACTCCCAAAACGAATTGGAGTGCTTTCCCAGACTACCGGAATTCCTGAGAGCTTCATCAATTTCGTGAAAGGACTATTGGATACTGCCTTTAGTAAAGATTCGGAACTACATGTGGTAGACACGATTTGTCACGATATTCGACGTCGGCAGATATCCGCTCAGAAGCTTGCTGAGAAAGTGGACTTGATGTTCGTCGTCGGCGACCACACCAGTGCCAATACAAACCGCCTGGCAGAACTCTGTAAGAAAATAACTGAAACCCATTTTATTGAAACCGCCGATGAAATCAAACCAGCTTGGTTGAAGGGTCATAAGCACATTGGTATCACGGGCGGTGCTTCCACCGCTGAAGAAACTATCAACGAAGTGCTGACAAAGTTGGAAAAGTTAACAGTTTCTTGATGCAGAAAAATCAATACTTTTGAATTTCCTTTTCGGTTCTCCGAATGTCACAATTTACTAAAAGGTGACACCCATATCGAATTTCCACATGAAATTAATTATCTCAATAGTTAACTAAAGGTAAGTAAAGTAAAGATAGTTAATATTGACCGCTATCGTGCATCTAATTATAATTAATCCGCATGAGGGATTTTCGTCAATCTAAGAGACTAATATTATAGACATTATAGACGAGAAAATCTCCTAGCGGTAGCAATTAGTAGAGGGGCGCTGAACTATCACCTGTATTTGGTCACTTGGGTAATAGGGAGCCAATAGTGAAACCGACCATTTTCAGGTCGGTTTCTGTTTTTTTATGGATTGATAATTGTAAGTTGAGCGGGGGTGTAAAATGTGTCGTCGGTTTATTTCAGTTTCGTTATCTGTTCTCCTACTAACGTCTTTCATTGCAATGGCACCTCAGACAGTATCAGCGTCTACCTATACTGTTACGAATACCAATGACTCAGGAACGGGTTCACTTAGAGATGCAATAGATCAAGCTAATGCTAATTCGGAATTAGATATAATAAGCTTTAATATACCGGGTGCCGGACCGCATGTGATTCAACCGTCATCCGCATTGCCTGAAATTAATGCTCCTGTGTTTATTGACGGATATTCGCAACCTGGATCATCGGTGGCAAATGCTGGAACGCCTGCATCTCTGAAAGTCATTCTTGATGGTACGAATGCCGGCTCTTCAGCGGGGTTGGTGCTCATATCTGGGAACAACACTATTAGTGGTTTAGACATCATTAACTTTGGTCACGCAGGAATAGTGATAGGTGCTGCCGGTGGCAATATTATTACAGGTAATTATATAGGCATTGATGTTTCCGGCGATACCGGACAAGCAAACCGATATGGAATTTACGTAAATGGTTCTTCTAACAATACCATTGGTGGATTAACTCCAGACGAGCGAAATGTAATTTCGGCAAACACAGAGGTCGGAATTCAGATAGACAACGGTTCTAACAACATCGTAGCATGTAATTACATAGGCACGAACGCCACAGGTGCAGCCGTCACTGGTACACAACCAAATGGTATTACTCTCGGAGGATCCAATAATATCATTGGAGGAACCTCACCTGGGGCGCGGAACATTATATCCGGTCACACAAACAAAGGTATACAAATTTCGGGCAATACCTCAACTGGTAATCAGATTATGGGGAATTTTATCGGGACTAATGTTCAGGGTAATGCGGTGATTCCAAGCGGGGCTGGTGTAGTAATAACCGGTGGACCATCGGCTAACGTAGTAGGTGGTACTTCTCCAGGAGCGGGTAACGTCATTTCAGGATGTGCCGGTTACGCAATTTCAATCGGTGACTCTTCGTATAATAACCAGGTGCTCGGAAATCTAATTGGTACTGATGTAACCGGGACAATCAAGCTCGGTAACCCACAGGACGGCATTGTCCTCGGTTCTTCAAACAACATAGTCGGAGGAACCGTGCCAGGAGCAAGAAACGTCATTTCAGACAGTGGTATTGACGGTATTACCATCATCAATGCAAATAACTCCGGAAACCAGATAATTGGTAATTACATTGGCACTGATATTACAGGCACTTCTTCTCTCGGTAACACTAATAATGGCATACGTATCTGGGCAGCCCACAATAATACCATCGGTGGTACTGCATTAGGAGCTGGGAATGTTATTTCCGGAAATGGTTCGGATGGCATACACATATACGGGGCTAGTTATTCAAATATCATCCAAGGAAACTATGTAGGTACGAATACATCTGGTGCAGATCTCGGTAATTCAATCGGTATCAACATTTATGGAAGCGCAAATAACAATATTATCGGAGGTAATACAATAGGCGCTCGAAATGTGATCTCTGGTAATAATTGGGCAGGCGTATCCATATCAGGAACTGGATCTTCTTCTAATGTAATTCAGGGAAACTATATTGGGACTGATATAACCGGGAGTAACTCTGTATCCAACTCCAGTGCCGGTATTGTTATAGATGATGGTCCGTCCAATAATACTATCGGAGGAAATACTCCTGGAACAAGCAATGTAATATCCGGCAACAATAACGATGGAATCCGTATTAGCCGGACAACAGGAAATTTTGTATACGGAAACATTATTGGCTTGACTTCATCAGGTTCCAGTCCATTGCCAAATGGAGTTGGAGTAAATCTGGGAGCTAGCAACTGTGTCGTTAGCGGAAATATTATTTCAGGCAACAATACATATGGCGTTTGGGTAATTGATGGCAATAGCAACATCATTGAAAAAAATTACATTGGTACCAACAGTTCCGGTAGTGTTTTAGGCAATATTACTGGCATTAGAATTGGGGGAAATTCTGATAATAATATGGTCGGAACTGACAATACAATCTGGTTTAATACAGAAGATGGCATAGTGGTTTCTGATGAAACGGCGGATTTCAATACAATATCGCAAAACTCTATCAAAGCTAACGGAAGATCGGGAATTGACTTACAAAATGGCGGTAATGATAGTATTCAGGCACCTATAATCACTTCTGTGACGGCAACTACTGTAACAGGCACAGCAGGTGCTCCTGACAGCAGTGTTATTGAAATATTCCAGGATGCAGGCTGTCAGGGGAATATCTACATAGGCTCTGCCACTGTTTCAAGTAGTGGTAGTTTTACCTTTACCGGCTCAATTCCCTCCAGTGCGACAGGGGGAAATCTAACGACTACGGTTACCGATCCGGCCGGTAATACATCGGAATTTTCGACGCCAGTTGAGAACCATCTTGGTACTTCAAGTACGCCAGAAGAGCAAATTGAAGAAATCCAGGATGTATTTGATGATGCTGTCTCCGACGGAAAATTGATTGGAGAAGGACCTGGCAATTCCGCTAATGGTAAACTTAAGGCATTAAGAAATATGCTAGAGCGAGCTGAAGAGTTGATAGACCAGGGAATGATTGACGACGCCATTCAGCAGTTAGAGGATGCCTATAAGAGAGTTGACGGTAATCCCAAACCACCTGATTTTGCAGTGGGTGATGAGGCAGCGGCTTTAGCGGCGATGATACTGAATTTAATCGAGAACTTGCGGAACTCTTAGTTTGGTTTAGCTGATCTAAATGAGTAGAGGCAGGCTTAATACCTGCCTCTTATTTATTCTATTCTTTGCCGAGTGCTTATTCACACGTTCCTGATAATGTAGAGATGCTGGACAACGGATGGAAGGAAGCGGACTGGGTACCTTAAGTCTGTATGAATTCTAATTGCCACTTTGATTTTCTTTCCCAATCCCTCCACTCAGATTAAATACATAATAGCTGGTTCTTGAAATATCACTTGATGTCTTTTTAATAGAAAATAAACCAGATCAAATGAAAAATACCACCGAATATTTGGGACGTGCCTATTTAATAGTATTTTTTTATCTGGGATAATTACTTAGTAGACCCGCGCATCCGCTCTTTCAATGCCCTGAAAAACTCGTCAGAGGTCTTCCCTAAAGATAATCTTTCCATCGGGCACATATCCTGCCCGGAATCATTCATAATGCAATCGACTGTCTCATTAAAATGGTATTTGATGCCATCAGATTTTAGAGTCCTGATGGCATTTTCACTGCCCAGTTCGCTTAATACCGTGCGACAACGTATGGTCTTCAGCAATAGCGCGGCTGCGTTCCCAACGATGCGGTCATAGACCGTCACGCCCTCTTCACAGGAAGCATGGCTCTCTATATACTCGACCATTGGTACCAGTCTGTCCTTACGTGAGGCAAAAACTAAGCGACTGCCTTTATACACGCGGAATGTGTCCTTACTTTTCAGGAATTCAATAAATCGCTGACTTTTAATTTTTCCGGGCATACTAGCTCACATACTGGATTTCAGAATTTGGAAACACGGCAACCGTCGCAGTAGCAGGATAATCATCTGCCAGTACTTTCAGGACATCACTCCATTTATTGATAAACATGATTTTTTCAGACTTTGCGAACCAGCCGCGCCCTGCCAAATCAGGATACTCAGTGAAAACGATAACCTTTTTAATATTTGGTGGTATCCCAGACCGCTGGTGTAATGGTCCGAAGCTATTTTCACCAAATGGTCCCAGTAAATAATGGGTCACCTGCCCCGAAGGCTCATTTGCAATCAGTACCACATCGCCACCATTTTTACTAATAGCGGAATAGGCAATGCTCAGTCCTATAAAGGCTTCATTTCCTTTGATATATGAATTGGCGATGGCAATATCTTTGTCCTGTACGCGTGATGTCAAGTAATGTGCCTTGCTTGCTGTTACCGCAGCGGCATAAGCTGGTTTAAGAGCGCCAGCAAAAATACCTGCACTTTCCCCATTTCTGTTAAACAATACATTAACAATGAAATCTAGACCAGCGAGTTCTGCTGCTTCTTCAACGTCAAAGCGCATTGTATTTTCATCGAAAATTCCCTGACCTAATTTGCCACGTTGAGTGAACATAGCTTGATATGTACTACGGTGGTTGTTTTGGGTAGTAGCAAACGATGTGACACCAGGTAAGATTATTTTACCACCGCCTCCAAACCCGCTCATGGGATGGGGGACGACTCCTCCAATGGCAATCTTGAGGTCGCATTGCATCACTTCTTCATTTACGAAGACCTCGGTCTGATAAGTCTTTGTTTTACCTACAGTCACACATTTACCAAAGGGATTGTGATTATAGACTGGGAAACGTGCCAGTACATCCTCACCCAGCTTCTTCACAAAATCCAGACGGGTCAATGCACCATGACAACCGAGAGCGCAGATGAATCGTATGTGCTGGTCATTGATACCCGCTTCTGCAAGCTCACGCAAAACAAATGGGACAATCTGATAGGTACGCGTGACACGCGACATATCATCAAAAATGATTACTACCTCTTTTTTGCCTCTTGCCAGTTCCCGGAGAGGTTTTGTGGCAATGGGTTCGGTCAATGCGGCTTGAATATCAGCAGGTTTCAGCGGTACTTTGTCAGCTCCAGCCATGTTGCACATCTCAATCTGCCATTGGTCAGGAAGACGAAACTCCTGTTCCTTTATACCGAACCAGGCAAGTTGAGGTAGTTTTATAATACTCATCCTATCTTCATCCTCACAACAAAGAGCCACATTCTGTAGCTATTATTTTACCTTAAAGAATCTATAGAATAATTACTTATTAATAATTATATAGAAGATCTCAATCCATACATTTCTGACACCAGTTATCAAAGATGCAGATCCGCTATTCGGTAGTCGTTACACTACCAGACAGGTTACAGTACGTGTGATGCCAGCAATGGGGTGGATATGCTGTGTGACAATGTCACCTATTTCGTTAAGGGTATTTCCTTCCACTACGGCTATGACATCGTAAGGACCTGTGACTGTATCGACTGATTTGATACCCTTGAGACGGCTGAGTCCAGTGACCACTTCTCTGGTTCTGCCGACCATGCACTCAATCAGAATGAATGCCTTTGCCATGTAACTCCACCTCCTGAAATAAATAGCTTAGGTATCTAATAAACGTAAGATGAATCCATGCGCTCGTACTGTATTATACCCGAAACAACAGGCTATTTCACGAGTTGTAACGGATTCTGTAAAATTAGATACAAAAAGAAGACAAAATATTGGGTCGAATTAGCGATATATCCCACGACAACGTTCCCAGTGTCGGAAATACCATCCATAAGCCAACCCGGTGATAAGACCACCCAGGTGCGCTTGCCAGCCAATACGCGTATACTCAGCCAAAGCTGGTAAAACTCCCAGGATAACAGCAATAAGAATTACCGATATCCATAGGTCCATTGGAATCGGGAGAGGAAAAATCACAACTTTAATTTTCGGACGCACGACAGCGAGCGCCCCTCCGATTGTAAAGACTGCGCCAGAAGCTCCAACCGCACTAGCCCACTGTGGCGCGATAAGCAGAAACGCAGCGTTGCCGACAAGCCCACCAACAAAGTATAAAACTAGTAACTTCCATTCCCCTATTACTTGCTCTAAAGAATCTCCATAAAACCAGAGCATATACATATTACCGAATATGTGAAACCAACCTGCATGCACAAACAGACTGGTAAATATGGTCCAGGGTCGACTCGCCAGACTAGCACGCCCAACGGCAAGAAGATCAATTGCTTGCGGCGCAATCAAAGTTGCTATAAACACGGCGAAATTGGCAAGAATCAGTATCCAGATAGCCCGGGTCCCAAGATTCCTAGAGTATCTGTAGCTCATTTAATAAGACCCCCAGAATGATTGTACTGTCTCAAGCCTCACAGAGCAAGCGGACTGTCCATAAAAAATGGTGGAGAGCAACCTATTTCAGTGCTCTCCACCCTGGTTTCAGTCTCGCGAACCTACGCTCACTTACGGCACAAACCGTATGGGCTGTTTACAAACTAACCCTCATCTTTTACTACGAGCCAGGTTCGGCTCCAAGATTTTGCCCTGAATTAGACAGGGCACCAACTGTCAACTTGACGTACCCTCAACACTGCATGCCGTCTCATCGAACAACCTCCGCAGTATATTTGGCTATCAAGTGTCCCTTGTGTCTATAATATAACACTGGGTCTTCGAGGTGTCAATAAGTATAATGGCATAAAAAGCCCATTACGGAGTAAACCAATATCATCATTGTCATCCTGATGTTACAGTTACTGACTGTTAATTATTGAGGGTAAGTATGGATAGGGTTAAAGTTACACATTGTGGTAAGACAGATTTCCAGTGGGGAAAGCGCACCTATGTTATGGGCATATTAAATATTACGCCCGACTCTTTTTCGGGCGATGGTATTACCACAATTGAAGACGCTACAAAACAAGCACACCGATTCATTGAAGAGGGTGCAGACATACTGGATGTTGGTGGTGAATCAACCCGTCCTAACTCCACATCTATCTCCACAGATGAGGAATTGAAGAGAGTCATCCCTGTGATTGAACGACTTGTCCGTACTATTAGCATCCCTATCAGTATTGATACCATGAAGTTTGAGGTTGCCCGACAAGCGCTCGACGCCGGCGCTACAATTCTCAACGACCAGTGTGGTTTAAAAAAAGAGCCGCGACTTGCACAACTTGCCGCCAAAAAGGGTGTGTCTCTTGTTTTGATGAGCAACCAGCGTGAAAAAGGCGGTTATGATACAAAAGCTGGACGTGATACGGGATTCTATCAGGATGTGATGACCGAAGTGATAACTTTCTTACAAGGGAGTATAGAAACAGCACGAAAAGCAGGCGTTGCTGAAGAAAACATTATCATCGATCCCGGGATTGGCTTTGGTAAGACATGGCAACAGGACATTGAAATTATCCGTCGGTTAAGTGAACTTAAAGCACTGGGACAGCCTATTCTTATTGGCACATCCAGAAAATCACTCATCAAGCTGGTACTGAATCTGCCGGCAAATCAGCGGGTTGAAGGAACAGCGGCAACAGTTGCTATCGGCGTCGCTAACGGAGCGGACATTGTGCGGGTGCATGACGTTAAACAAATGGTACGGGTCTGCAAAATGGCAGACGCAATCGTGCGGGGAGTAAGTTAGCTCGTTTCTCTCTTCACTAGCTCTTTATATGCTTTCGCCAGTCGCTTAGTTATTGGTCCCGGCTTACCCGTCCCGATTTGTTTCCCGCTTACTTCTGTAACCGGCACAATTTCAATCAAGGAATTGGTGATAAACGCTTCATCCGCCTGTAGTAACTCATCCAATCTGACGTTCTTTTCTCTGACCTTTATTCCCAACTGGTTAGCCACTTCAAAAACCACAACGCGGGTCACACCCGGCAGTATTCCTGTTTCAAAACGTGGCGTTATCAATATGCCATCTTTCACCAGAAATATATTGCTACCTGATGCCTCCGTGAGAAATCCCTTTTCATTGAGAAAGAGTGCCTCGTCTTTATCTTTATTCCTCGCTTCCTGACGCGCCAGCATTGCTTCCATAGTATTGGCAGATTTCATATAGGTTACTGGAGAGTGACTATTACGGCGGATGCTCGAGATAATAACCTTAAATCCATTCTGATACTTTTCAGGCGCGGGCGGATGATAATCGGTAACCAGCACGGCTACAGTTGGTTCTGTACATGAAGCTAGATTTGGAGTGATTGTGCCTTCCCCAATAGAGACAGTAATCCGTATACGGGTATCGGCAAAACCATTCACTTTGATCGTGTCTTTTACTGCCTGTCTGATTTCGGCCGGCTTAAGGGGAATTCCCAGCTTTTCAGCGGAATATCTCATCCGGGCGATATGATTATCCAAACGAAATGGTTTGCCCTGGTAAGCACGAATGGTCTCATACAGTCCGAACCCGAAGAGAAAACCATAATCGAGGACAGAGATTTTTGCTCGGCTACGAGGAATTAATTTGCCATTGAGATAAACAATTTCTTCCATACCAAGCTCCTATTACATAATCTGTCATTGCGAGGAATCCTCAATTTTATGAGTTTATCCTGAGTGTAATCGAAGGATGGCAATCTCTGGGTAGAGTTTTCCCCTCTGAGACTGCTTCGTTACTCTCGCAGTGACCCTTGAAAATTATTTATCCTCTTGTACCCCGCCTTTGTACTTCAGGAAGTTGGCGAGAACAGCGTGCCCCACATCAGTCATAATGGATTCCGGGTGGAACTGGACACCTTCTACTACATACTTTTTATGTCGTATGCCCATTATAACACCATCGTCGGTGATTGCCGTCGCCTCGAGTTCGGATGGTCTTTTCTTCCAATCCACTACCAGTGAATGATAGCGTCCACCCTCGAAAGGATCAGGCAGACTCTCATAAATAGTACGGCTATCATGATAGATGAGTGATGTCTTGCCATGAGTAGGGATAGGTGCATGGACGACTTGTGCACCATAAACATACCCAATGCACTGGTGCCCCAGACATACCCCGAGAATAGGAATCTTTCCGCCGAAATAACGTACGATATCGTTGGAAATGCCAGCCTCCAGCGGAGTACAGGGACCTGGTGAAATAACGATATGAGAAGGTTTCAGTTGCTTTACTTCATTGATAGTGATGCGATCATTGCGGAATACTACCGGTTTCCAACCAAGCTCGCCGAGATATTGGGCAAGGTTATAAACAAAGGAATCGTAGTTATCAATCACCAGAATCATTTTGGTTCTGCCATGTTGAGAGCGTTAACAAGCGCCCTGCCTTTATCCAGTGTCTCCTGATATTCAGATTCAGCATCAGAATCATAGACTACCGCCCCACCTACCTGGAAATAGGCGCGATTACCCTTGATGAGAAAGGTGCGGATAACGATATTGATATCCATATTGCCATCGAAACTCAGATAGCCGATGCTGCCCGTGTAGACGCTCCGCCGTGTCGGCTCCAGTTCATCGATGATTTCCATCGAGCGGACTTTGGGTGCTCCGGTAATGCTGCCACCAGGAAAAGTAGCTTTTAGCAAATCATACCGATTCTTATCAGCACGCAGTCTGCCGACAATTGTGGAGGTAAGATGGAAGACTGTAGGAAAAGTCTCAAGAATTGCTAGTTCAGAGACGCGAACGGTACCATATCGGCATACTCTGCCCAAATCATTCCGCTCTAGATCGACAATCATCATATTTTCCGCGTGGTCTTTAATACTGCTGAGCAGTTCTTGCGCTTTCTTACGGTCATCCTGCGGTGTTTTACCGCGACGGGCTGTACCCTTGATAGGACGGGTCTCTACCCAATCTCCCTGGACCTTGAGAAACCGTTCTGGTGAGGCACTGACAATAGTAACTTTATCAAAGCCCAGATACGAAGCAAATGGTGCCGGATTAATAGCACGTAACCGACGGTACAATTCATAAGGATGAATGGTAAGATGTGCCTCAAAACGCTGTGAGATGTTCACCTCGAAGATGTCGCCGTCAATAATATACTGTCGTGCCCGCTCGACTGCTTTCACGTAGGCATCATGGGTGAAATTACCTTTCAATTCCATTTTGCTAATTGTGGTAGCAGTGACGGCAATCGATGCGATGTCATGTGGTAGTTTAGCTAGCTTCTCCTTAAACTCATTAAGCCGTTCCAGTGCATGTCGTAACCTGTGCGCTTCTTCCTGCTCCGGGAATCCGGTGGAAACAATGTAGGTCTTATGGAGCAGATTATCATACGCTAATATAAGATCATAGAAACCGAAATAGCTTTCGGGGAGTTTCAGGTCATTGATGGCTGTTCTGGGAAGTTTTTCAATGAAATGACAGAGGTCGTAGCTCAGGTAGCCTACTGCTCCGCCGACAAACGGAATTGGGGCGTCTGTAACGTCTAAATAGTACTTTTCCAGATATTCACCAAGTACATCGAAAGGATTACCCCTGATAACAGATGGCATACCCTCTTCGGTAATAATGATTCTTCCGCCATGACTGCTCAATACAAGAAAGGGATGACTTCCCATAAATGAATATCGACCCAGCTTTTGCGGGTCCATGGAACTGTCCAGAAAGAAACAGTAAGGTTCGTGACGGAAAAGTTCAAAGAGGTCAACAGGTGATAACACCGTGTAGATTTCTTCAACCAGCGGCACTCGGGCTGTGGTAACCATTAACTTATAGGTTATGTTGGTTACCCATTAAAAGTCAACTGGATTATTTATGATTTCCGGCAGAAAAAGAATGCCCGCCGCATGTCTTTGGTCAGTGGTCGTAAACCCGATTGCAAGTCAAAACCAAAGACCGCGATATCAGTGAACCCGACCGATTTTAACGCCGACCTTATCCTTGCCGGGGCATGACATTTCTGGTACAGCTTAACGTCGTGGCGATACCAGCTACCATCCATATAGCGGAAGATGGTAGCATCGAAGGTGGCAACGCGATGGCTTGGACTGTAGGTATTTTCCACCACGCAGACATGGTCATCTTCAACAATGGTAAAATGAGATCCACTCCACTCATAGAGATAGCCGGGTTCAGTATTGAGGTCGCAGAGAAATAATCCGCCATCTCGCAGGACATCATACACTCTCTGGAACACCAAAGTAAGGTCTCTTAGTGTCATTACATGATTGAGACTGTCAAAAACCGAAACGACGGCGTGGTATTTATGCGGTAGTTTGAAATCGCGAGCATCTTTCTGAAAGAACTCAACACCGGGAGCATTTTCACGGGCATATCCAAGCATCGCAGACGAACCATCGATGCCGGTGATCCGATAGCCGAGTGCCGAGAGCCTCTGTGAGAGCTGTCCCGTGCCGCAGCATAGGTCAAGAATACGGGTGTTTTTCTTGAGTTTACTCAAAATCAAATTATCAAGAATGGGGAGAATGGTGGGTAGAAAATTATTCCCCCAGTGCTGGTTGTATATCCAGGCGAAAGGGTCATACGAAGAGTAGATAGATTTCATTTCTAAGTACCTAGCTTCTGTGCAATAATCAGAAAAATGGAGTATCCATCCTCAAAAAAACCAAATTTTTGTATTTGATTATGAATTCTACGCAGTTTTTCCTGATATGCCTCTACGGAGAAACCTTCGATAATCCATGGGACTGCCTTCAGGTGATATGCAATGGCGCCAATGTCAAAGTAACGTACACCTTGATAGTCTTCGCGGCTTTGGATTATTCTAAAACCCACCGATTTCAAATGCCCGATAACTTTGGGTAAACCCCAGTCCGATTTCTCTTCAGGTTGGTCAGTTAGGGCTCTCTTTAGTTGAAATAAACCGAGTCCGACCTGCTGAGAAATGAAAAAACCGCCCCTCTTTAGTACCCTGAAAAGTTCTGCAGGATGAAAAGCTTCGTGGCGGTTAATTACTAGATCGAAAGAATCATCTTCCCATGGCAAGTATTCATTATTGGGATATTTGCTCGCATCCATTTCAATAACCTTCACACCTAATGGTTCTAAACGGGCTCTGGCTTTTGCTACATTTGGTATATATGATTCAGTAGCATAAGTAAACTTGGGTAAATTGGGAAAACTAGAAAGCACTTCACCACCACCCGTCCCCATATCAAGTAGCGTCTCTGATTTTACTAAATATGGTAGTACAATGTTGAAGTAATTCCATTTCAGTGGAGATTCAACCATTCTACGTGAGTTTATAATATACCCGAAATCCCAACCTGAGAATTGTGTATTTTTGGCCTCACTCAGGTACATATCGAATAAATCGTCTGACATAAGCTATCCCTTCTTCAGCTTCTCCGTGAGCATCGGCACTATCTTGAACAAATCGCCGACAATGCCGTACGTGGCTACCTGAAAGATGGGAGCATCCGGGTCATCATTAATGGCAATGATACAATCGGCAGTCTGCATACCCGCCAGATGTTGCACGGCACCTGATATGCCAATGGCGAAGTATAGTTTCGGGCAGACTGTTTTCCCCGTTTGTCCTACCTGGTGAGGATAGGAAATCCAGCCTTCATCAACCGGCGGGCGTGAAGAGCCTACCGCTGCCCCTAGCGCTCCTGCAAGGTCACGTATCAACTGGAAATTCTCTGGCTTGCCCAGTCCTCTGCCACCGGAGACAATAATATCGGCATCCTCCAGTTTCACATTCTCTGTTGTGTCCGCAACGGAATCCAGCAGGCGTATCCTTGAATTAATCGAATCTTTATTAAAATCTACCCTGATAATCTGTGCCTGGTGATTTACATTAGGGTTATTTCGACGGAAGGTACGCGGGCGTACTGTTGCCATCTGCGGTCTTTTCACCGGGCAAATGATGGTCGCCATGATATTCCCGCCGAATGTCGGACGTGTCTGCAATAATAGTCCTTTTTCGGTATCAATATCTAACCCGGTACAATCCGCAGTCAAACCTGTATTCAGCCGTGCCGCAACACGTGGAAAGAAAGAGCGCCCGAATGGCGTAGCACCAGTAATCACAATCTCAGGTTTGTATTCTTTTATCAGTCGTGTGAGTTCCACTGTATATGGGTCTTCTATCTGGTTGGCAAGAGCAGGATCTTCGATTAGATAAATTTTATCGGCGCCATAGGCACCCAATCCTGATACATCCTTGATATCATGCCCGATACATACCACGCATAACTCGGTTCTCAGTATATCGGCAAGCTCACGCCCCTTAGAAAGCAATTCGTAGACAACACTCTTGATTTCACCATTGCGCTGTTCACCAAAGACCCAGACGCCATGACATTCGTCGCTGACAGAAGCTTGCACAGGAGCTCGCTCAATCTCAATTGCTTCAAAGGCACAGGCATCTTTACAGGCACCACAGAGGTTACAGCCTTCTACTTTAATGCAGGCTTTTTCGTCAGTTATATCAATTAGACCGAACGGGCAGGCTGGCTGACAGGTACCGCACCCGGTACACTTCTCGGTATCTACTCGGATTCTCATTAGATAATTTTTGCCTCTCTCAGTTTTTCAATGAGCGCATTTACCTGCACTTCTGGGTCGCCCTTAAGCATCTCAGCGTGGTGTTCTCTCTGCGGGAAAAAGACCTTCACCACCTGTGTCGCCGAGCCAGCTAATCCCGCCTTGTCTTTCTCAATATTAATATCTTGTGCCATCCACGTGGGTATCTGTGCCGATTTTGCCTTCGTCATACCGCGCAGGGAGGGGAGGCGCGGGGTATTGATTTCCTTGACGACCGTAATGACAGCTGGAAGTGTGGCTTCAATTGTTTCGTAGCCATCCTCAACCATACGTCTGACACGCAGAATACCATCTGCAATTTCTTCAACCTTACTTACGTAGGAAATAAATGGCGCATGTAACATCTCGGCAAGCTCTGGTCCCACCTGTCCCGTATCGCCATCGATTGTCTGCCGACCACAGATAACGAGGTCGTAAGATTTTATCTTCTCGATGGCTTTTCCCAGCGTGTAAGCCGTCGCCCAGGTGTCCGAACCAGCGAAGGCGACATCGCTTAATAATACGGCATCATCTGCGCCGACACTAATAGCATCACGAAGCATTTCTATCGCCTGGGGAGGTCCCATACTGAGAGCCGTTACCTTACCACCCAGACGTTCCTTGATCCGTACACCTTCCTCAAGCGCATATGTATCGAAAGGATTGACGATGTTTTTGATACCCTGTCGGATGAGGGTATTGGTCTTGGGATCGATCTTAACTTCAGCGGTGCCGGGTACCTGTTTCAGGCAAACGACGATGTTCATTCGCGCTTGCCCTTCCGCTTGCGTAGCTCGATGGCGATTGCATTTCTCAACACATCATTCGAGCCTTCGTAAATCTGGGTAATTTTAGCATCGCGCATCATTTTTTCAACAGGATAGTCGCGCATATAGCCCGCGCCACCGCAGATCTGCACAGCATCTGTAGTAACTTTCATCGCCACATCAGAAGCAAAGACCTTCGCCATCGCCGATTCTTCAGTAAAACTCTTCGCACCACTGTCAATGGTCTTAGCGACACTATACACCAGCGCTCTTGCTGCTTCAGTCTGTAATGCCATTTCAGCAAGCCTGTTTTGAACAACTGGTAGTGAAATCAATGGTTGCCCGAACTGGATACGCTGACGAGTATAGTCGACAGCCGTCTCGAGCGCGCCCTGGGCAACCCCCACTGCCTGCGCGCCAATACCAGGTCGCGAGTAATCCAGTACCCGCATTACGATAATGAAACCTGCGCCTTCCCGACCGACCAGATTTTGCGCCGGTACGAGACAGTTGCGGAATACCAATTCACGTGTTGCCGAGGCTCTAATGCCCATCTTTTTTTCTTTCTTACCAAAGGTGAAACCAGGCGTTCCATTCTCCACAATGAAGGCACTGGCACCGCGTGCGCCCTTCGCCTTATCAGTCAGGGCAATAACGGTATAAATATCGGCTTCGCCACCGTTAGTGATGAACTGCTTGGTACCATTCAGGATGTAACCTTCCGTCGTCTTCTGAGCGGTGGTCTTGATGTTACTGGCATCACTTCCCGCGGTTGGCTCGGTAAGACCAAAGGCAGCTAGCTTACCTCCAGCAATCTGTGGTAAATACTTTTCCTTCTGTTGTTCGCTACCGTAGAGCAGGATTGCATAGGCTCCGAGTGCAGTGGCGGCATAGGACACAGCAACGGCACTGCATACCCGACTTAGTTCCTCGACTACCAGACACAGGTCGAGCGAACTACCCCCCAGCCCATCATATTGTTCCGGAACAAATATTCGGAAGAGGTCGCTATCCGCCAGATCTTTCATAATGGCATGAGGGAACTCCTCTTTCTCATCAAGCTCAGCACGCACCGGTAAGACACGCTCTTCAGCAATTCTACGTGCCAAGTTCTTTAAGGTTTTCTGTTGTTCCGTTATCAAATAATCCAAGTTGTGCCTCCATAAAAAGCTGTCGACCATTTGTTTTCAGCTTAAAGATTTCGATTTAGGTTAGCATGCATTGTTGATGGCTGATAGCTACATAGTATGAAGTTGTTGCGGTTGTAATCAGATTGATTTTGTTATCTAATAGAAGTAGCTTATCATAAGGTGAGCAATGTGTCTACTATAACGCCTTGACGGTTAGACTCCTGCTTCAATATACTTGGTTTACATCAACGAAAAGGAAGGACGACATGAACACGGTTAATGTCATTATTGCCACCCCAGTCAGTGAAGAAGCACGACAACAAATCAAATCCGTTAGCTCTCAAATTATTGTGAGAGACGTCTCCGATTTATCTCGTCGCGATTATCAAGGAGATCTTCAGGCAAGAAAAGAACTTGATACAATTCTCGTCGATGCAGAAATATCTTACGGGATGCGCATCCCGGTCAACCTGCTTGCTCGTGCCCCGAAACTGAAATGGATTCAGGTAACATCCGCCGGCGTCGACCGCTATCTCACCGAGGAATTCAAGCAGAGTCAAGTAATCCTGACTAACGCTAGTGGCGTCCATGCTACGCCAATTGGGGAGTTTGTGGTCTCGTTGATGCTGATGTTTGCCAAAAATTCACCTTTATTCTTTGACGCGAAACAGAAGAAACAGTGGCTGAGATCACCAGGAACTGTTCTGCGGGGTAAAACGGTAGGCGTAGTTGGGTTGGGAAGTATAGGGCAAGAAGTGGCACGCCTTTGTAAGGCTTTCCGCATGAGGGTGATCGCGACACGACGTTCCCCGAAGAGGCGACATGCACGAAACGTCGACCTGCTTCTACCACCCAATGGCTTGCCCAGGCTTCTCGAAGAAAGCGACTATGTTGCTATATGCCTGCCACTGACGAAAGAAACACGAAAGCTAATTGGTGCAGCCGAATTCAAGATGATGAAACCAAGCGCTTATATAATCAACATCGGGCGGGGACCCGTAATCGATGAGGAAGCTCTAATCCGTGCTCTTGAAGAGAAACAAATTGCTGGCGCTGGACTGGACGTATTTACCGTCGAACCACTCCCCAATGATAGTAAACTCTGGGACCTCCCGAATGCCATCATTAGCCCACATGTTTCCGGTGGTAGAGAAGATTATGAGGTCGGTGCTATAGACATCTTCTGCCGGAATCTAAAACGCTATCTAGGGGGGGAAAGAATGATTAATGTGGTTAATAAGGAGAAAGGATACTGACGAGAAAATACTAATGTCCAAATCCTAAATGCTAGTCCCAACCCCTTTGTTAGTATTTATTTCGATATGTTGTTTGTGATAGCATAACAATCAAGTTCTCTTATCAATTTCATATCACTAAGGAGGTTATAGTTTATGCTTACTGTGAAAGAAGCCATTGAAAAACGTCGTAGTATCCGCAAGTACAAGCCGACTCCTATCCCAGACGATATACTCAATCAGATATTAGAAGCCGCTCGTCTGGCACCGTCAGGGACCAACCGTCAACCATGGCGATTCCAGATAATCAAGGAGGGTCCGCTCAAGAAGAAGTTGATTGAGGAAGGCAGTTTAGGTAGTGAAGCGCTGAACACCGCTCCCATCATAATCGTCTGCGGTTCCGAGATGCTCACTTTTGTCAAAGGGCACAAACTGGCGCCGCCCGGCGGAGAATATTTCGGTGCGGATAGCGCCGACCCAGAAGAACTGAAAAAATTCGCTGCGGATGCCAATATGTACACTGCGATTGCGATTACCCACATGACATTGATGGCAACTGCACTTGGTCTGGGAACATGCTGGGTACAGAGAATCAAATACGGACAGGTCGCCCGGATACTCGGTTGGCCACGGCATATGTCAGTTCTGACTACACTAGCGCTCGGTTACGCGGATGAAGACCCATCACCGCGCCCGAGAGTATCCATGGAAACCATCATTCTCAAAGAAGGGCAGATCCCACAATAGCTCAAAACTCAAAAGCCAAAACTTAAAACCATTCAAATATGGAGGTGCTCTCTATAGGAAAGAGGGCACTTCTTTTTTATGCGTTTTGTTTGCGGAACATATATAGGTTTGATAAGATTAGATTCTGGGACATTTCAGTGGGGGCCACTAGCTCAATTGGCAGAGCAGCTGACTCTTAATCAGCAGGTTCAGAGTTCGATTCTCTGGTGGCTCAGATTCAATTAGTCTGTTTTGGTTAACTTTTTTCACTTCTGCTCGCCTTTTTTCTATTCATACTTAGAGCTGAAAACTATTTTTGATTTGTTGCCCAAATAACAAAATGATGAAATGTTAAATCACCCATAAAAGCAGCGGTTTCCTAATCTGTTGCTCGTTGTGTCAACTGGTGCTTTCACGTTCGAACCAGTGGTGTTGAGTTTTTCGTAATCAGTCAACTTTGAACGTAGAATACCAACCAGTATTAATCCGTATCGTTCCGTCCATTAGCAAATTATTGGTAGAAATTGACTACTTAACACCATTCAGATATGAAACATTGGCTCTCTTTTTTCAACGTGGTGACCAGTATGGATTAAAATCATCGACTGTGTTTATAGTAAGACGGGTCTGGTTGCTGCCGTCGGTATTCATTACATAGATTTCAAAGTTGCCATCGCGGTTTGACACGAAGACAATCTTATTTCCGTCAGGCGACCAAGCTGGCGTCCAATCATTTGCTGTGTTGTTAGTAAGACGGGTCTGATTGCTACCATCGGCATTCATAACATAGATTTCAGAGTTACCATCTCGGTCTGAGTGGAAAGTGATTTTAGTTCCATCCGGAGACCAGGCTGGTTCCCAATCCATATTTGAATTGTTGGTGAGACGGGACTGGTTGCTGCCGTCGGTATTCATAATATAGATTTCAGAGTTGCCATCGCGGTTTGACACGAATGCCATTTTAGTTCCATCCGCCGACCAGGCTGGATCCTCATCATCTACTGCGTTGTTAGTAAGACGGGACTGATTGCTGCCGTCGGTATTCATTACATAGATTTCAGAGTTGCCATCGCGGTTTGACGTGAATGCCATTTTAGTTCCATCTGGCGACCAGGCTGGTTCCCAATCCATATTTGAATTGTTGGTGAGACGGGACTGATTGCTGCCGTCGGTATTCATTACATAGATTTCACCTCGAATGTTATCGCGGTCTGACACGAAGACAATCTTATTTCCGTCAGGCGACCAAGCTGGCGTCCAATCATTTGCTGTGTTGTTAGTGAGACGGGACTGATTGCTACCGTCGGCATTCATAACATAGATTTCAGAGTTACCATCTCGGTTTGACGTGAATGCGATTTTAACAATAACTTTGGTGGATGGTGTTGTTGTAGCTCCGCTGCAAGCGACAAGTATGTTTGTTATTAATAACACAACTAGCAACCAGAGTATAGTTCTATTTTTTTGCATTAGGTGACCCTTTTTTGCAGAATTTTGCTTTTTCTGGATTTTATGTCTGGCAGTTCGGGCATTTCATAGCGAACACCTCCCGCCAGAATCGTGCCTTGAGTGTATAATGTAATATGAAATAAGTCAAGAAGTGAATTATCGCACCAGAATTAGCCGATAGAGTGCTCCAAAAGGGTAAGTCTTGTGTGAACTGAGATTCAGGTGTATAATCGGCGTAATTTCGCTGGAGGAAGTCATATGAGTTCAAAATGCGAAACGTGCAGTATGAGGCTCAAGGCAGAGAAAAACCCTAAAGCTTTCCTATCTCGAATTTGGCGATGGCACACGAAATGGTGTCCTAGTTGGAAAGCGTACCAAGCGGAACTAGCCCAAAAGCAGAAATAGCTCCCGTTGAAAAAGGTACGGTTCTCGGACAGGAGATTACGCCTTCAGTATCTCCTTATGTCTCAGCGCTCTCTTACGGGGAGGTTGTTTCCATAAACCAAAACCACTCTCAGAAATCCCCCACACCTCCCAGGGAAGATTCTCGCCTGAAAATATCTATCGATCGCTAAAGAAAGGCGATGCCAGTCGCCTTATTCCATCTTCTGCCTTAATCTCATGACGACCACTCCTAAAAAGGTGAGGCTGCCAGCAAGGGCAAGAGCAGCGATGTCGGCCATCTGCATCACATCAGTACTGAATAAGTCCCCACGGATGGCCATGCAAACTAAGATAATGAGCGCCGTCAGCAATCCACAAATCCACAGTATCCAGGCAGTTACTGATGCTAGAGTCTTAAAAATCGGTGGCATTTCTCCCTCCTGCTAGTTTTTTATGTGTACATGTCATATTAAGCCTTCGGCATCTCCTTATGCCTGAGTGCCCTCTCCAGTGAAGGCTGCATTTTCATCTCTCGGAACTCTTTGATGGTAAAATCAAGGTGCTCTCCTGCTTCCAACTTTTAAGGTGGGTGGTACCCGAGTTGTCAGCAATTAAGTTCCAAGGTCTAAGTTGTGCTTTGAGGTCTTTCATCGGGCTCAGGGCAATTTCTTTACAACGCTAGAAAACTGCGCCATGGTGAAGGCCTTGAGGGTTGTTGTCCGGGCATTACCTTGAGCGCCCACACCTAGCGCGAAAGTCGTTGCGACTTCATCACTCGGTGCTTCACCAATTGCAATAAGATCGTATTCCCCCATGACAATGTATACACCAGTTACTTTACCACCCAGAGCTTCAAATGCCTTAACATTTCCTTGAATCCGCTGAGCTACGTTTTTAATATCCTTGATTCCCTGGTCAGTCCATTTCATCAACATGATATAAGTTGCCATTTATATTCTCCTTTTTAAACCAATTACTCATATTCCGCCCCTAGTTATTAGAAAGACAGTTCCTCAAATAAGACTAGATGTCTAGCCGTGCATATATTGTTTTACGTAATTTATAGGACCAGAGGGATGGCTTCCTGTGCGGTGAGCATAGTCTCTACCTCATATTTAAATCCCTCAATGTCATAAAACTGTACAAAGTACTTCGTAAGCTCTATTAACCCTTCTTTTACTTTGTTATCATCAACTTCATAAATACCGCAGACCTTTATCCCTAGCTCTCCTTTTGCCGTCGTGAGTACATAGAGGCGTTTCATGAACGCCGGGAGTAGTTTTGCTGTAGCAGCAATGAATTTGTTGGCTATCTTTTTTGATTCACCAGGTGGGTATGTTACGGTTGTCATGATGAACATAATTATGCTCCTTTTCTCTCAGATGAATGTCATAAGCCTTTTTATAGGATCTATCGTATTATCATTTGATTAAAATTCTACCCGTAGCCTTCACCTCCTTGATAAAGAAAAAGGGCACTCTTCACCGAATCTATCGTCGGGAATAGTGCCCTTTTCACCGCCCTTGCTCCCAATAGGAGCAACCACCAAAATGTTTTCAGGCTTGCATCATGTCATGGGGTCTTTAGTATAATATTCGCATACGACTATGTCAATAGGTTAGAAACCGGGATACATTGTCCTTTGATAGGGAACTACGCCTTGAGTATCTCCTTGTGTCATAACGTCTGCTCCAGCGACGATTGCATCTTCATCTCCCGGAACTCTTTGATAGCAAAGTCGAAGTAGGCGATAGCTTCCGACTTTTCCTGAGCCGAATGAAAAATCAATCGCTATTGGAATACAATCTTCTATTCATCTCTTAGAATACCAAACTCAACCTGATCAAAGTATTTACCATTTTTAAAATCATTCTGGCACCTCCGACCTTCTTCAACAAAACCAACTCTCTTATGCAACCGGATACTCCATTCATTGAAACTTAAAGTACTCGAACTAATCCTGTGTAGATTCATTTGCTCAAAACCATAACGGATAATTAATTGGGCAGCTTCGGTGCTAAGACCTTTGTTCCAATAATCCTTTTCTCTAATGGCAATACCAAAAGTAGCACTATGGTCCTTGTTGTTGATAGCATGCAGGCCGCAATTACCGACAGGTTTATTTTCAGTAACATCATTAGCTTCGATAACAAATATGACATCGGTCCGAGCCCTGGTTGTACCGAGTTCTTAACTGAATTTATCTTCAGCCATTTGACGATATATCGTGTTTCGGGTGGAGATTGCATTTCCACGAGTCTAAAAGGGCAGCCTTTTAGTTCAGATGAACAAGTTAGAAAAGTGCTTTTGACATAAATGCTATATTCGTATATGATAATGCTCACATGTACCATATAACAATTGATATTTCCTGATTACTGTATCGTAAGACATAGTCTCTAGTTAGGTTGCATGTGGTTAGAAAAACATTAGTATTTATTACTATTAGTTTTTTAATGATTACCAACCTTGTTGGTTGTGCTCACAGTCAGAACGTGAACACCATGTCTGAAACACCAGCTACCAGCAGTCCACCTGAAACACCAACTGTAGGCACTTCATCTGAAACCCCAAATACAAGTACTCCACCTGAAACACCAACCATAAGCACTTCACCTGAAACGCCGACGGTAAAAACGCAAATTTATACAAAGCCTACGCAGTACGAATATTCCGCTGTTCTTAAATATGATCAAACAGAATGGACATACCTCATCCACATTCCCCAGTCATATGATGAGACAAAGCCCACACCACTTGTATTGGCTCTTCATCCTGCCGGTGGGAACTCAGAACAAATGGCAAAACTTACCGGATTTAATTCCATCGCTGAAAGAGAGAACTTCATTGTAGTGTATCCCAAGTCTTATAACATACACTGGAATTGCCAGACAAAGGCTTTACAAATGCAAGATGTGGATGAAATTGGCTTCATATCATTTCTCATTGATAATCTCTGTCAAACATTCAACATAGACAGTGAAAGAATATTTATTACTGGTAAGTCTTCTGGCGGCAGTATGAGTTTTGCTTTAGCGGGTCAACTCTCAGAGAAGATAGCCGCCATAGCAACAGTCGGGTCTACAATCTTTGAAGATATGCTACCTATTCTCAAGCCAGTGGCACCATTATCTGTACTTCATATTCACGGTACCAAGGACCGCTCAATTCCTTGGGAAGGTGGAAACACTTCCAATATGAAGATATTCGAAGGAGGAGCTGCAGTCAGGATGTTCTCAGTTCCTGAGACAATCAAATTCTGGGTTGATACTAACCAATGTATGTCAACCCAGAATATTTTTCATATGACCGATAATGATCCGAATGATGGAACGCAGGTTCTAATAGAAGAATATAGTGGGGGGGCTAAGGGGACTGAAGTCATCCTCTACACGATTGAAAATGGTGGTCATAGCTGGCCTGATAAAGAGAATCCACTGTATGAAGACGCGACGGGGAAAATATGTCATGATTTTAATGCTAGCGAAATTATCTGGCGATTTTTCAAGTGGCATCCCAAGCAGTAATTAACATTATAGAATCTTGAAAACTGGGTATGTAATGAAAATCTGCCGATTTTAATAGCTAGGCTCACTTAAAGGGATTCGAACTATCTTATACAAGTGGACTGTGATTCGAGGCAACTATTCAGCCACTTGACGATATATCGTGTTTCAGATTGTCGAAAAACGATTTTATATAATTGTAATTGACATACAAAGTAGTACAATATCTTAATAAGGCTGAAATAGATTAATGGGGAGGTAATAATGCCGCAATCAATAGAGTATCAAAAGCAGATGACCGAAATTGTCTATATTAATTTACCCGGGCCAACAGAACCAACACCAGCTATGAGTGGTGGTGAGTTGCTCCATGGTTTCTTGGCGGAACTTTATCTCGGTGCCAAACCCGAGGTCAAGGCAACAATCATGGATCTATGTGGTAAGTGGAATGTTTTCTATAGGAAGGCAAGCGACAAGTAACCGAGACCGGTTAACAAAGAATACAAATAGAGACTTCGTTGGGACACCCATACACCCCGATATTCGTTGTCGTATAGAGGCACTTTGAACTGGATAACGAAGAGAATCCTCTCATTACTCCAATGAAAAAAGAAGCAGTAGAGCACCTAGCCTTCTGTATACCTGAATTTCACGAGATGAAGATGCAACCTTCACTGGAGAGGGCACTAAGGCATAAGGAGATATTGAAGGCGTAATACATATTCAGGGATCAAGGAGTGCAGAATGGCATATCAGGTATTGGATGATGTGAAAGTAATAGAAGTTTGTCATTACCTAGCCGGACCCTATTGCTGTAAGATGTTTGCCGACTACGGCGCAGATGTCATCAAGATAGAAAAACCGGGCGAGGGAGACGGCGCGCGTTATTTGAAGCCATTCGCTGGCGATATCCCTCACCCGGAGAAAAGCGGTTTATTTCTCAATCTCAATACTAATAAACGAAGTATTACCCTCAACCTGCAATCTGAGAAAGGGAAGGAGATATTTAAGAAACTGGTTGAAACTGCCGATGTAGTGGTGGAGAGCTTCAGTCCGGGAGTGATGGACAGATTTGGATTAGGATACACAGTCCTCGAGAAAATCAATCCCAAACTGGTAATGACCTCAATCTCAAACTTCGGGCAATACGGTCCGTACCGTGATTTTGCTATGTCAGAATTGACTCTGAATGCGGTGAGCGGCTTTATGGCATCTTGTGGTTTACCAGACCGTGAACCGACAAAGCGGGGTGAGAACTGTGAGCAATACCAGTCAGGACTCGTTGCCTTTGTCGCCACGATGGGTGCCTTGTTTACCAGTCGTTTCCAGGGAGAAGGACAGCATGTCGATTGCTCATTAATGGAGGCAATGCTGGGCAGCGTGGATAACGGCGCCCGCGATAAGCTGTCATATCTATATAGTGGTATGCTCCTGATTCGACACGACCCGCGTATTTCGTCGCCCACCATTATGCCGCAAAATATCATGCCGTGTAAGGATGGCTTTGTGCAGTGGCGTTCAGACTCCGCCTGGTGGCCCCGATATCTGGATATGCTAGCCGGCGGTGATGAGCAAAGGCGTAAGGAATTGGATGAGCAGTTTCCTGACCTGTACGACCTCAACAAATTAGACGAAAGCTGGGCAGTATGTCTCGCCTGGTCTATAGACAAAACCAAGTTAGAACTTATGGCAGAAGCTCAGAAATACAAAGTGCCTTGCATGATGGTCAGCTCTCCTGAGGACCTTGTAGAGAATGAGCATTTTAAAGCCGTTAATTACTGGCTCGATATTGAGCATCCCGTAGCTGGTAAATTTCTCTACCCTGGTTTGCCAACCCGGTTTCCCCAGTTTACTGCGCAGGCGAATAAACCAGCGCCCTTACTGGGACAGCACACTGAAGAAGTCCTTAATGAGCTGGGCTACCAAAAAGATGACATTAAAGGATTCAAAGAAACGGGTATAATCTAGGCGAGATAGAACTACGGAGAGTGAAAAATGAATAAATTACGTTTGCCACTGGAGGGAATCAGGATAGCCAGTATCGAAGTGGTTTATGCAGGACCATTCTGTACCCAGATGCTTGCTAATATGGGCGCAGAGGTTATCTGTGTGGAGACAATTAATTTTCGTCCGCCCGCTTCTCGTCCGGGGACGGTCCACGGCGACACGGTGGCTAATCCGAATCTGCTCAGAACATTCCATGATAAAGATATTACTACCGAGGGAATATGGAACCGGAGCGCCGCCTACGCCAGTAAAAATTTCAATAAGCTAAGCTGTACGATGGATTTAACACGACCTGAAGGTAAAGATGTTTTTAGAAGGCTCATCGAGAAATGCGATGTTTTTTTCGAAAACAATGCGGTGCGGACTATCGAGAAGCTGGGATTGACCTACGATGTACTCAGCGCGTGGAATCCAAGGCTGGTCTATGTCACTGCCCCGGGATTCGCGGTTGAGGGTCCTTACAAATATTACATCGGATACGGAACAAACATAGAGGCGCTAGTCGGGCATGCGTGGCTGAGGGGTTACCCGAATGAAGACCACCCTACTCATCTTTATATGGATGTTTATCAGATGGACGCCTCAGGGGGAATGGCGGCGGCATCAGCCATCCTGATGGGATTGTGGCACAGGGCAAAAACTGATAAAGGAATGCTTATCGACTCAGGGAGTGCCAATACCGTTATCCCGCAATTTGCGGAAGCCATCATGGACTACACGATGAACAAACGGGTAAGACGCACCCAAGGTAATCGGGATTTATGGGCAGCACCATGCGGAGTATACCCGTGCCACGGTGCCGCAGACAGGTGGGTATGTATTACCTGTTACAATGACAAGCAGTGGCGAGGATTTTGTGAAGCCATCGCCAATCCTGATTGGACGAAGCAGGAGATTTTTGCTACACACGAAAGCAGGTATCAACATCAGGATGAATTGGATAAATACATCAAAGCCTGGACCAGTCAACACGACGATTATGAAGTAATGTTCATTCTACAAAAATACGGAGTGCCCTCTATGCCCGTGCTCAACGAAAGAGACACATTGCGTGACCCACAAGTCATAGCACGTGGATTTTACGAAAGGGTGGATGGCACGAAATACGACTGTGGTGTGCACATGTTCCCCGGGATGATGTGGAAATATTCCAAAACGCCGATGAGTATAAAGACACCCCCCTGTATGCTTGGAGAACATAATGATTACGTCTTTAAAGAAGTGATTGGCATGACTGACCAAGAAATAAAACGACTGGAAGAACAGGAACACATAATCGGGGGAACGGCTTATACAGAAACTGCATTAGGTTAAAATAAATTTTCATTTATAGCCATCACTATTTACGCTCATAATTCAGGCATCAATTCTGCGGATTAGGGTCTTTCCATCTTTGATAACCAGTTTAATTTCCCTTATTTCTCTAATATCTTTCAGGGGATCACCGGAAACGGCAATAATATCTGCCCACTTTCCGGGCTCAATGGTCCCCAGTGCACTTGTCTTTCCCAGGTTATCAGCGGCGTTTCTTGTCCCAGCTACTATAGCTTCCATAGGACTTATACCTGCCTCTACCATAAGCTCCAGCTCCTTATGAAGCCCCTTTCCGATGATCACTCCCGGGGTTCCGGAATCAGTACCGGCAGCTATATTCACCCCTGCACTATGCAATTTCTTAACCGTCTTCTTTAGACCGGAAAATACATCAGGATATATATCCTTGTAAGCCCAGGCTATAGCCAGGGTCGGAACGAAGTAGGTTCTGCTATCCAACATAATCTTGACCAAATCATCATTAAACTCGAGGCTGTCTGTTCCTGGTAATAACCCATGTTCTATGCTATCTGCCCCAGCTTTTACGGCATCCATTGTTTCCTGCGGGCTCCCCGTATGAACCATCAACCTAAGATTGTGTTGGTGTGCTTCATCCGCTAACACCTCCAGCACATCTAGGGATAGTCTGGGGACTTTGTGAGTAATATCCATAGGGTCGATATTGGAGTAAATAGCCTTGATACAATCGACTCCACCTTCGACCAGTTTCCTGACCTCTTCTCTAGCACTGTCAATATCAGCAATCTGCCTAACAGCATTTTCGATAATATAGCGGTTACCTTTATAAATTGTTCCTGCAGGATGTCCGCCAGGTGCTGTAATTGTTGGTCCGGGCGTAAATATTCTTGGTCCCGAAAGTTTACCAGCGGTAATTTTATCACGGAGCCTGATGATGTGGGGGTAATGGTCGCCGGCACTTCTTATAGTAGTTACTCCATTTTCAATGGCTAAACGTCTTCGGTGAGCATAGTTACGTGAATAATCCCAGAAGAATGAGGCCATGTCCTGAAACGATACTTTACCAATTGCTTTTCCTGGTTGGTCTACAGTAAGCCCACCGAGATGAAGATGACAATCGATAAGTCCAGGCATAACGGTAAGACCCCGGAGATCAACTACATTCGTTTTATCCGGGTAATTTACCGGCTCGATGCTTTTGATACGGTTGCCATCAATAGTAATAGATATTTTTTCAATCGGGTCACGCCCAGTGCCGTCAATCAATCTTCCGTTCGTAAGATTTAACACTCTACTGTTCCCATTACAGCCATTCCCCTGCAACATCTTTTTCCTATACCGCATATTCTATTCTGGCTAAGTCATCATATCAAAAAACGATTACATTTACTTCGAAAGTGTCTTGATATGTCACGCTGTGTAATTGGCACAACCAAAATCCTTGAGTTGATTGTTATTACTAGCACATGCTGTCATATGTCCTGATTAAGGTTTGTAAACTCTTTCGATTGTATCTATAGTTAGTTTAAGCAACACCCTCATTGATATGGCAACCGGAGTCATCTTACGGCAGCAGAACAGATTGGACGGCTTGTAGGTATGTGGACTTATACTGAACCGTTTTACTTATGGCTCAGTCTTACGGTTGCTTTTTAGCCTTGAGCTTTCTCGTCTCCTTGGCTGTTTCAAGTGCTTGTTCCCTAGCCAGATCAGCTTTTTTTATAGCCTCGTACCTGGCTGATTGTTCCTTTTCCTTGAAAACGCTCTTCTCCGCTCGCTTGATTTCATTTGCTTTCGAAATCTTGTCAATCACCTTTTCGCTGGCCAGGTCTGCTTTCATAATTGCTTGGTATCTGGTTGATTGTTTGGTCTCCTTTTCTGCACGTTTTTCCACTTGTTTACGTTCTTTTGCTGCCTTTTTTTCTTGGTCTGTCATCGTTCCACCTCTCCATATTAGTTGTTGCCACATAATCAGAGAATGACGGCCAGTGCTGTCCATCTATCGGTAAGATTATACCGGTCTTTGTTTCTATATTTCGATATACTGAATTAACGTTTCTTTTTCATTACTCTTCGCATTTTTATTGTATGGTAATTGTACCACACCCGTAGGTTGGTTAAACCTTATATAATGAACTACAGACGAGACCAGTACCGATGGTTTCTTACAAGATCTAAAGAATCGGCCACTTAAGTGGATTCAAACTATCTTATACAAGCAGGTTGGGGTCCGAGGTAACTATTCAGCCATTTGACGATATATCGTGTTTCAGGGAGAGATTGAGACTCCCCCGTCTCCCCGTCCCCAGATTCGTCATATTTTTTATCAAAATGCTAAGTAACATTTCAACGTTTGATGCACTGTTCTCTAATTGTCTCTCACAGGGATTTATGTTAGAGTCTTATCAAATAAATAAAGGAGGTAGGCGGTTAGCTAAGGTGAAGGAAAACGCTTCCGCATCTTGCTATCTCTTAATCAGCAGGTTCAGAGTTCGATTCTCTGGCGGCTCATTTCTGAAAATAATTCTACACATAAAGAAACACTTAATTAAGCGTCAACTAATGTCAAATTGCTTGTAAGGTTTATTCAATCACCAGTCGTTTTCTTGTGAGTCTACGTTCTTCGGGTATTCAGAGTTTTCAGTTGTTTCGTGACTTTTCGTGGTTATATTGCACTGGAAACCCACTAGCGAGAATAACCTGGAAATTGGTACAATCATTTAGTAGCAGTGTATTCTGCAGAAGCTTTTATTCTGTGAACCTGATGAATATACAGAGACAGAACCGTTTTTCTTCTTACTCACACCTGTGTGGTGCCATAACTGCCCTCGTGGGCGCACTGGCACTTGTATACCAGACCAGAGACTGTCCATCTCTAATTATGGTTTCTGCCATATACGGGCTCTCGGCTGTTTTTATGCTACTCAGCAGCGCACTATACCATGCCTTCAAGATTGGAGAAAGCCAGACTAGCTTTCTCAGAAAGATGGACCACTTCGCCATCTTCTGCATGATTGCCGGCACCTACACCCCACTGTGCTATGTTTATCTGGAAGGCAATCTGAAATGGGGTATAATAATAGCGCAGTGGGTATTGGTGATAGCCGGTTTCTTTCTGAATGTCTTCTATATTAAGGCACCACGAGTTTCTACCACGGTAATATATCTACTCATGGGTTGGATGGCAATAGTCCCTATCAAGCAACTACTCTCAGTGCTGCCGTTAGCCTCAATAATACTGCTTTTTATGGGTGGTTTTGCCTACTCAACGGGAGCTGTTATTTATATGCTGAAGAAACCAAACCCTATGCCGGACTTTTTCGGTTTCCATGAAATCTTCCACCTTTTTATTCTGATTGGTGTGTTTCTTCATTTTCCGGTTGTCTTCCTAGCTGTTAGCAAAGCTTGTTGAAAACTAAGGTACACTTAAATATCTTTCATTGAATGGAGGTAATCAGATGATTGCGATTGATACCAAAGCTCCCGATTTCACACTCAAAGATCAAAATGGAAAAACTGTGAAGTTATCATCGCTCCGAGGCACTAAAGTGCTGCTTTCGTTCAGACCGTTAGCGTGGACCCCGGTTTGCACAGATCAGATGAAGTCTCTGGAGGAAAACTTTGACCAGTTGGCTAAACTAAATACATTAGCTCTCGGCATCGGTGTTGATTCCTCACCATCAAACAAAGCCTGGGCCAGGGCACTGAACATTGAGAGGACTAGATTGGTTTCTGATTTCTGGCCTCATGGAGAAGTCTCGAAGTTGTACGGTGTTTTCAGGGATAAGGACGGATACTCAGAACGGGCGAACATCCTCATTGACGAGAATGGAATAGTTTCGTTCACCAAGATGTATGAACAAGGACAATTACCTGACATCAAAGAGATAATTCGGGTCTTAAGAGGATAATTTTTATATAGTTGGTATCGTAATGGATTAGGTGTCAATCCTAAGTTAACCAAAACTCAAATTGTTATCTCATTTGCATGATTTAGCGGATTAGCTACATTCGATGTAAGCTTAAGACATGTGCCTAAGCTGATGCCCTGATGGAGCTCTAACTGGGACAATAGGATTGACAATGATCATCGCAGGTGCCATCATAACAACGATAATACTGAATTGGTCGAACATGAACTCTAAGTATGCCGACGTTATGTCATATTCCTCTTTTGCCTAGACTAGAGCGGTAATTGAGGAACTGCGAATGATTAGCTATATAATCGTGAGCTTTGTCAGTGGTATTCTTTTTGGTGTTTTAGATAGTTAAATTAATGCTAATACTTTCGCTCGTAGACTTCACGAAGTCTACAAACCAATAGCAAAAACGTCCATAAATGTCCCCATAGGAGTTGTAATTGATCTTGTATATGGATTTGCTATGGCAGGAATATTCCTGCTTCTTTACAGAAGCCTTCCCGGTGAAATAGGCTTAGTGAAAGGAATAAGCTTCGCTTTCCTGGTATAGTTCTTTCGTGTTGTTATGTCTGTAGCCTCAAGCTGGATGATGTTTAAAGTACCTGTTAGAACATTGCTTTTTACGCTTCTTACTGGATTAGGCGAAATGCTTATACTTGGTCTACTTTACGGGTTCTTCTTGGAACCTTGGACCTAAAATACGATTATGGCAGTTGCAAGATAGGATTTTATTAGGTCACGTATTAGTAAAATGTTACCCAATAGAAATCTTTCCTGCAACATGTGATAACCTACACAACGTTCGCCGTTAACATGTACCTCAAATGGTATGAGGTCAAGCATTGACAAGCCATAATTGCCGACTATACAATCCTGTCCAGTTATCGAGTAGAAATAGAAGGCTTTTTTTACTGAAACATAGAGTATGAATACTGGTCAATCAGGTCGATTTAACAGCTCTTGTCAAGGGTAATAATACTTCTGCCTTTGAACTGTAGCAATCGTTGAAGATTAGTGGCGATAACCTTTTCTACTCACCACACGGCATCTCGGAGGCACTAGCCATAGTATATGCCGGTGCACATGGCGAAACTGCAGAAGAAATGGTTGACCCACTGCACTTTTCCTTAAAGGATAGCCGCCTGAACCGAGCATTCAAAAACATTGACCAAGAGTTCCATCGTCGTGTAACAAAGAAAAAGGGATGAAATAGGAAAGGTTTCGAGCTTTATACAGTAAATGTGCTCTGGACACAAAAATGCTGCACGTTCACTCGTTAGTTTCTTACCGTTCTAGCTGAAGATTATGGAACCGGGGTTAGAATCACTGAATTTGTTAATAAGCCAGAGCAGTCACATATCACTATTAACAAATGGATCAGTAATCGCACGAAGGAGCGGACACACAACTGCCCTCATTGAAGATAGTAGGTTAATAAAACGATCTGTGTAGCAAGGAGCTATTTATCGTTAAGATACGAGCCTAAAGCTCATTATGGCTTACAATTTTTCTTCATACCTGCATTTAGTACAAAGACGGTAAAGTGCCGTCACGAAAGTTTGTGATGCCGGACCAGAATTTTCTTTTCTGACTACCGTACGCCAATCGCTTCTCCCACAAACCGGACATTTCATTAAATAGAACTCCCTCTACCTGAGTATTAACAAGTTGGTAAACTTTTGATCTCTTTTACTCGACCTACCAGACCGCTTTCTAAGCGGACTTTTATACCATGGGGATGAACAGTAGAGCGGGTCAGGATGTTTTTAACTATGCCTTCGGTTAATTTTCCGGACCGCTGGTCTGACTTTAAAATTACCAAGACTCGTTGTCCCGGTTTGATATTGACTCGGTCTATTACACTCATACTGTCGATTTCATCTTAGATTTCAATAAATTCTCAGACTTTTTCTAGATTCTGGATTACCCTGATTGCCAACTCTGCAGGAACACAAAAGGCTGGGTAAAACTATCTGGTTGGACGGCTCTACCCAGCCAATCGCTTTTCGCTGAAAACTAATACCTTTTTACTGGGTTAGTTTTGCGGTAACAATCTGAACAATAGACTGGTCTATCACCACGGGGTTCGAAAGGTACTTGAGTATCTTTACCACACGTGGCACATTTCACTGGGAACATCTGCCGCTGGGTTGACCCATAGCTTCTGTTTCCGAAACTGCTATTTCCAGACGTGCTTTGCTTTCTTGCTGTGCGGCATGTCGGGCAGCGCTTAGGCTCGTTTGTATAGCCTCTGGACGCAAATTGTTCTTGCTCATCAGCACTGAAAGTAAAAGTGGTGCTACAATCGGAACATACGATGGATTTGTCTTGATAGCTCATTGGATGACCTCCTTTTTTAATATTTAGTTGAAGTTTGGGTCATCCAACACAGGGTAAATACATAGTAATTTACTGATATTGACAATAACCTAAACAGGAACCAGTTACCTTAACCATACACCAAATGAAGACATATTACAATTTTCAACAATCCTTGACCTACTCCCAATAGCAGTCAAGCTCATAGCTGCTTTATAATACTAATCAAAACCGCATTACAACGAAACAGGACTACTATCTGTTTTCAATCTGATAATGGGCAACAGATGAAATAAGGAGTCGATCAACTAGTCATGTCTTTTAGACATGACTAGTTGCTTGGATACTATTCTTGACTTGTTTAGCAGTTTCTCTTATAGATATAATTTGATCCAGTAGTTTTTAAAACGAGCCAAAGCGGGCTTTTTGCTCTCAGTGAGTTTAACTCTCTCTTGATCTTTTTTGAAGTGCTCAACATTCCAGTATGCAACTGAGAAGGCTTTCATTTCTCACATCCATATTTATTGAGATAACGATTCCCTCAGGATAGGTATTATATGACCGATAATAGAGTATTAATTTAAATTAACCTTTTCTGAACAACCCTATTGCGACTTTTTACTCATTTTACCTATTTCCTGACCATCCAAAATGACTGAACAACCATCAATATTCTTCTACTCTTATCTGAAAAGGAAACTCTGCGGATTAATACAGCAAAAAGCATGCTTTTCGATATCTGTAAGATCTTTTGTTTGTGAAAATAGCCTGATATAGTCGTAGTAAGAATCAATTGACCCGATGACTACTGCATAGTCTGAACCGAATAGAATCCGACTTGTTAATTTACCCCTGTCATTTTTTGAGTTTTCAAGAACATTTTTTAGATGCGTATAATATTCTTTGTTCGAGGCTCTGCAGGAAATATCTGTATAAACGTTGGCATATTCCTTAATAAGATTTATTACCGAATATAGTCTCTGGCTTTCTTTCTTATAATCAGCCTTTATCGAAGCAAGTCGTGTCTCATACTCCGCTGGGAAATGGGCAATGTTTAGTTTTAATAATTTGTAATGCTCAAGAACAGTCTCCCATCTGGATATACGGGTACAATCCATGAGCTTGTTTTCATCCTCGATGCCAACGAATCCACTACTGCCGCCGTGTGACGTTATCGGAATCCCTCTTTTTTCACAGAACTCATAGAGCCATTTGACCTTCTCAAGCTCTTTTCTGCCTTCCTCTGTTTCAGCAGATGGCCATGGATCAAATCCTAATGGTGGATACACCTTGATACCAGCAAAAGAGTTAGCTCCCATATTTTCGATGTGACCATCAAATTTTCCAATATTTTTCTGTAAATCGGACCGAGACCCTCTGTAATTTTCGTTAAAGTATCGATTAAGCATTTTCTGAATCTTGTCAAAGCTATAGTTCTGAGTATTAATTCCTAAAAAAGGAAAAACCTCAAAGAGCCTCTTCGTACCTTGCTTGAGAAAAGTGTATTTCAAAGACACTGGATCGCCACCCGGAAGTGTATTAACAGACTGAGTATACCTGTTAATTGCATTGAAGACATCAGCTACCTGTCCCATGATTGGTTTCTCTGAAGGCTCACCGTAATGACAATTGGGATTCAATACTTTGCCCTTTTGCCCAAAATCCATCATAAGCGGAGTTAACACTACCCTTTTGTATGTATTATTACCTATGTGGAGTCCGTCTTCCTTAAGATGTGGCTCTCTTTTCTTGTTTTTATTAACAGGGTCACGCTCCTCTCTGAGGCAATTTTCAATTATCAGAAAGAAACTGCCTATATCATTTTCAAAAACAGATAGTAGGTTAGTCGTTGTATCTAAAAATTTTTTCATTATCTTGGTCATTTGCGGTCTAAAACAGAAAATTAGGATAAAAATCAAGGCTAACCATGTGCCCAAGGATACCGCCACAGAAACGATGAATGGCCATTTAAATATCAGGAAGGTGAACAGCATAAAAGCAACAAAGATTATTCCGGCGACTATTACAATCATGCTTAAACTAGCTGTTCCAGTGACGATTGCTTTCTGCAGTAGTGACCCTGGAAATAGTTGAAATCTCTTTAAGAATGCTGAGAAAGAAGGGTGGCTTAAATCGAAGGTATGCAAATGGATATCAAAGAACGTATCATTTTCTAATTTGTCATTTTCTTCTATCATACTATTACCTTTCTACTTAATAGTTTCCAAAATGAATGGGAGAATTTTATTTAAGGTCCGTCGTTACATAGGCTTTCCATCCTCGTTTCGGACACTTAACAGAAATACAATTCTTTGCCCAGGGGTTAAAGAGCGAAGTTTCATGATAACCTTAATCAAATGTCCCAAATTGCACTTAATATGGTTAGAACCTAAAGCACCTCAACTCGTTTCGTAAGTTAGGATTAATCCTTCTGGAAAACGGATTTAACGACCCTTCCGATAAATTCGTAAGCAGCATTCTGCTTAAAGCCTGCTAGGAATGCCATTGCAATTGGCAAAGCAGTGACGCCGACTTGAGCTGCGCCACTTGACGTTGGTTCTGGTTCCGCCAGTGACTTATCGCTTACCGCCATAAGTCCAGCTTGCATAAGAAGGAAAATGACTACTCCAAGGGAGGACCCTTGGAGAGGATGAAGTAAGTACCAAGGACGATATTGCAAATCGAAATCTTGATTAGAAAAGTGCGTGTGTAGGGCAAACAATGCATCCACGACACCGCCCATGCCACCCCATAGTGCACAGGCTAACACAACATAAGCTGGTTGCTCCAGGATGGGCTGTCCTGGAATTAGCATTTTCCAGACAATGAGACCAATGATGCCAACAAGGTAAAACAAGTTGGAAAAAAGCAGTATGGCGAACCATTTCCACCATACTTTTCTTGACGCATAAGCTCGAAGCAATCGATATTTGATCTCATCAAACTTACCTTGCACAACATAGGGGTCCAGTTGAGCCACTGACATTAAGCTACGAACGTCTGTGAGTAGCTTCTGGCATGCTTCGGTCAATGGGATACTACTACTTTGCTCGGCGACAAGCGAAGAAAGTCTGTCTGTTTCTCTGGTTAGGTTACCTACCGTTGCTTCTCTGTTTGCTTCCTCATCCGGATTACCCTGAGCATCTTTCCTATTACTAATTATCAGAATGTTATGTATGTCCCCGATTACCTTCTTGTAGTAATCATCTTCAGCATTTAGATCTGGCGGCAACTTACGTCGGATGCTTGACATAGAATACACCTCCCTGATGCTTATAGTAAATATTGATGTCGTCAACTTTTGTTGAGAGTATACGACGTCTTTTCTATTCACCATCTGATTCGTTTAGGGTAATGACTTATTCATCCAGATAATTTGCTATTTCTTCCACTTCCCGGCACATGTATTCAGAGCCAAGCTAATTGGCAAGATTTTCCTTCACTTTTTGTCTCGGTACATTACATTAAATCAAAACAACAAAAATATTATTTCTTATAAGAATGTCTTCAATAAGATAAGCTCATATCTGATATAGTTGTTTATTACATATTATCACATCGGTCAATACCCCTTCTTTATAGATGTGGCGTGTTCAACTTTAATTTAAGTGGAGCAATAATATAAAATATTGATAGGTAGATAGTCTGCACCTCTCTGGTTTTAGATAGAATACGATAGAAGGAGCTGAGTAGAATGGATGAGACCCGTGTGCATACTGACATTAGCCACAAAGTGTGGGAACTCCTGCATCATACCAACGCTCTACTAATTAAGTATGCCGACGCTAAGTTACTCGAGGAAAGAGGTATCTCATATCAGCAGTTTATGGTGCTCTATATGATGGATCGTATTGGTTCTGGTGCGAGTGCAACTCAGATTTCGGAACTACTAAATCGAAATCCCAATACACTAAGCACAATACTTGACCGGATGGAGAAGAATGGACTGGTCAAAAAGGTAAGGGATAAGCAAGACCGTCGCTTTGTTCGCATCGTGATGACAAAAAAGGGAACAAATAAGCTTGAAAAAACTATCGAATCAGGTCATGTAATAATAGAAAAGCTAGCCGCATCTTTTTCGGAAGAGGAACTGAAGACATTTGCATCCTTAATTCAAAAATTGTTGGAGCAAACGTATGAAGTACTGGTACCTCAAAAAGTAACAAAAAAATTGAAAACTATGAATGACGGAAGAGCGTCTTCAAACAAGAAAAAGTTCGTACACTAATATATCAAAATCACAGAAGTATTTGTGCGCGTATAAATGATGACTGCCCGTCAGGCAAAAATTTATAGCCCATCTCAGGTTCAAATACATAATGAACTTCTGGGTTTACACTATAGAGACGTGTTGGTTGAGATGAGTTTTGATATCGATATATGTTTTGAAAGCTATCAATAGAATGAGACCAACAACTGGTGAGCCAAACAAGGTTACCAGAAAACCGCCGAAAATAATTGTAAGGTGCAGGACGACCACCCTACTATACGGTTGTCCCATTAGTTGGGATAATGTACTCCATTTATATTCGCCCTTTCCAATGTAATTCACAATAAAAGAAATAGTATGGCTGATTACCAGTGCAAGTACTGCCAACCATAATTGTTGATCGACCAAGATGCTGGAAATATCAGAAAAAGTGCGACCAGTGTCATCTTGCTCGATGAAGCCGCCAAACACAACGAAGACAAAAATACCATGCACCAGAGTAAAAAGACCATAATGCACACAGAAAAATGGAATCATTGAGGCTTTTGCCTGCCACCGTTTTGTATTATCCGCAGTAGAAAAAAGCATCTTAAAAACATTGGACACGCCGATGATGATGTTTTCCATCCAGAAAAGTAACAGGATGGGAAAAACCCGCCACTCCCAAAAAAGTACACCATAGATCGGCAACAGATTCGTCAATATCAACACTATAACTGAAAATTTTTTAAAATCGGTGCTTGCTATCTTCAAGCGCTGAAGTAAGGATGACATTTGTCAACCTCCCGGATATTGCCATCAGCATACACTAATCCATAATCTGGGAGCAATAAACTTGGTAGTAATCGACGCATGACGTTCGTATCACTTATCAAATGTCTGTAGATTGTTTCCTGAGAATGATTGGATTAAAATGGGAACGTCAAATAGCTAAAATCCATAATACTCGTGGAAGTATTTAGAGTGAGCGGTATGATGACTCATTTATCTTTAATACTCGTTTTTGATTTTAATTACCCCCCGGATTCTCGCTGTAATAAATGCTAAAAAATAGGACTAGTCCCATGTTAGAAGCAGGTAAGTCATTGCAGGAGTTATAACCATGACACAAGATCGTAGTAAAAGACCAATAAACAGACTGCAGTCAATGTACCCCCTCCGAGCGCTGGTGGACCAAACATACCTTTCATCCTTGACCGCTCAAAGCCAAGGAAAACCTGTAGTCTGGAGTATGCTGGACAACGGCTATGGTAGTCCCTTTTTCAACGCGATGGATATCGAAAGTGTATATCCTGAGAACTACGGAACAATGTGTGCCGCTGAAGGAGTAGCATCGACTTTCCTCGAACGTGCTGAAACCGAAGGTTTCCCAAGCCATCTATGTGGTTATGCACGGAATTGCATCGGTTATACTGCCCGAATGGTAGAACTCGGGAAGATACCACCTGAAGCACCGGCAGGTGGTATGCCCAAACCAATTCTACTTTTATCTTCAGGCTATCTCTGTGATGCCCGATTTAAGTGGTTCCAAGCTCTAGGGCACTACCTTGATGCTCCAGTGTGGACATTGGAATTGCCCAACTCCGGACAAAGAGAAAGCTTAATGCCCGGCACTTACAAAGATGAAGTCCAGTTCCTGGTTCGAGAGTTGAGAGAGTTTGCTGCATTCCTGGAGAGACTGCTGGGTAAGAAGATGGACTGGGATAAATTCGAAGAGGACATTAATAATACGATAGACATGGATAGAATCTGGTACGAAGTCAATGAGCTCCGCAAAGCTCGACCTTGCCCGATGCATTCGCGAGACTTCTGGAGCAGTATGTTGCCCTCCATTTTCAGGTCAGCTGATCCTAAGGCCGCTGGTGATTTATACCGTAAGATGTATCATGAGGTCAAAGAGAGAGTAGATAATCATATTGCCGGGATTAATCGAGAAGAACGATATCGGCTGACTTTTGTGGGACTCCCGCCGTGGCATAGTCTTGGTTTCTTTGACCAGCTGGCTGAGCGAGGCTGGAATTTCGTCACGGAAGTTGCATATCATCCACCCAGACCGATAGATTTAAGCAAAGTGAGTGACCCGATCGAGCGATTGGTGAGATATCGGCATCAGGGATTAGCTCACATGATTGATTATGAATTTGGTGTAGAAGAAGGGGCTAGGGTCAAAGAGGAGATAATGCACACTGGATATTCATACAAGTTAGACACGAAGCATGTTATGGACTTCCAATGTGACGGAGCTTTTATGCATCCCTTACTTACCTGCCGGGCAACAACCGCACCACAGAGACTTCTCGAGGTCCTGATGATGGAAGAATGGAAAGTGCCCTCGTTGGTGATTGAGGGTGATATTGTTGATACCAAACTCTTCGATCCGATCAGTGCTATGCAGAAAGCGGAAGCATTTGAAGAGACAATGGACCATTACCGAAAGATTCGCCGGGAGATGGGGCTCGGGTGGTAGAGGTAAGATGAAAGCTAGTCTTCATAGGAGGTATCTTATGTCAAAAGTGAGCAAATCCGTGTGGATATATTAGCTGGTGAATAATTAGTAACGAGTTATGATAATAGTCTATTTTTCTTGACTTGCCTTGTTTTCATCATATACTATATACCTATTCTGTCGGAGATGAACTATCCGATTACAGCAAGAGTCGACTGCAAACTGAAATCCCAATTACCTGGAAAACCATATTGTAAGGAATTATCGTGAGTACCCGTTCTATTGGTGAATTTAAATATTTAAAACCCGAGTCCCTCCGTGAGACACTACGCTTGCTCAAGAAAAAAGAGGGCATGGTCAGGGTTCTAGCCGGGGGAACCGACCTGGTTTTGCAGATTAAACAAGGGCAGATTTCGCCGTCATTATTGATCGATGTCAAGGATATTCCCGAACTAAATGAATTGAAGTGGAATAAAGATTCCGGACTACGTATCGGCGCCGCAGTACCGCTCAGCCGTTTGCTTGAGTCTACTATAGTATCGAAAAGATTTAATATCCTGACTCAGGCTTGCTCGGTCATCGGTTCCACGCAGATAAGAAACAGAGGCACCATAGGCGGTAATATCTGCAATGCCGCCCCTTCAGCAGATTCGGCACCTGCACTATTATGTCTGGACGCAAATGCCATTATCGCTTCAGAAAAAGGGACGCACCAGGTTAACTTGAACAATTTCTTTGTCGGTCCGGGAAAAACCTGTATCAAAACTAATGAGCTCTTGATTGCGATTGAAGTACCGACTCCTCCAGCTCACTCGGCAGGTTGCTATATGCGGCACACCACAAGAGAGGAAATGGATATTGCTGTTGCGGGAGTAGGATGCTTTATTGTTCTGTCGCTTAGAAGTAAAGTTCCGAAAGAAGTCAGAATTGCTCTGGCAGCAGTGGCTCCCACTCCCATACGGGTGTACAAGGCGGAGGCTTTGCTGGTTGGAAAACCTGTTACAGAGAAAGTCATTGAACAGGTAGCTGAGAAAGCTGCGGAAGAAGCCAGACCGATTTCAGATATACGTGCCTTAGCTGAATACCGTCGCGAACTAGTGAAAGTGCTAACGAGAAGGACATTGCGGAAATCCTGTGAAATACTTGGCATTGAAATAAACCGTTGAGTTCACCCTAGAGAGTAGCAGAACATGAAGATCAAAGTGAATGGTAGAGAATACGAAATTAAAGCAGGACCGGCGACCACTCTGCTGGATATTCTGCGGTACGAATTAAGATTGACCGGTACCAAAGAGGGTTGCAGTACTGGGAGTTGCGGTTCGTGCACCGTCCTGGTGGATGGGAAAGCCGTTAACTCTTGTCTGGTTATCGCGGCTGAGGTCGAGGGAAGAGAAATCACGACCATCGAGGGATTGTCGCAGCAAAACAAACTGCATCCACTACAACAGGCTTTTATGGATGAGGGAGCGGTACAGTGTGGCTTCTGTACACCGGGTATCATTCTGACGGCGAAAGCCTTCCTGGATTCGAATCCTCATCCAACCGAGTCCCAGATAAGACAGGCAATTGCAGGTAATCTTTGCCGGTGCACCGGTTATGATAAAATTGTGCGTGCCATCATGAGCGTGGCTGGTTCTTAAAGAGGCTGACTATGGCGAAATACTCAGTTGTTGGAAAGCGCCTTCCCAGAATTGATGCGTTAAGCAAGGTAACAGGTACAGCAATATATAGTGGCGATGTGGTACTACCTGATATGCTCTATGGGAGGATACTCAGGAGCCCGCATGCACATGCACTTATTCGCCGTCTGGATGTTTCAAAAGCTCGCTCTCTAGAAGGTGTAAAAGCTGTCATTACGGCTGATGATGTTCCGGGGTATAAAAACAGAAATCCATTATTACTTGTCGAAATGGCACATCTGGCTCAAAACAAGGTAGTTTATGCATCACAACCAGTGGCAGTAGTCGCTGCTACCAGCATTGAAATTGCAGAAAAGGCGGTCGGGCTCATCAAGATAGAATACGAAGAACTACCGCCGATACTGGATGTGCTGGAATCTATGAAGCCCGAAACACCTCCGATTTATTCGGACTTATATACCAATTTCATTGCCAGACCTCCAGCTGATAATCAAAGTAAACCAAGTAACATCGCTTATCACATGATTATCAATCGTGGTGATCTGGATGCAGGATTCAAGGAAGCTGACCTGATCATGGAGAATACGTTCCGTACCAGCCCGGTCCATCATGGTTATCTTGAGCCGTTTGCAGCAGTCGCTAAGGCGGACATAAACAGCAAGGTTACGGTCTGGACACAGAGCCAGGGTGCTTTTAGCGCTCGGGGGATGATAGCTGAGTTTCTGGGTTTACCGGCTACCAAAGTGAATTTAGTCCCTGTAGAAATCGGTGGAGCATTCGGTGGGAAGAGTTTTCTCCCATTGGCACCTCTTTGCGCTTTATTGGCAATGAAAACCAGCCATCCTGTTAGAATGGAAATGTCTCGAGATGAAGTATTAAGAGATGGTCGACCGGCTCCGGGTTCCCTATCGACAATAAAGATGGGAGTAACCAAGAAGGGGTATATTACCGCCGTTTCAGCTACGTTCATTTACGATGCCGGTGGCTTCCCTGAGATGTCGAATTCCATGTTTGTGAGAGGGAATACCTTCGGTCAGTACAAAATCCCCAATATTAAAATCGAAGCATTTGACGTCCTGACTAATAAGATACCAGTAACTTATTTTCGGGCACCATCAACTCCTCAATCACACTTTGCAATAGAATCTCAGATAGACCTCATTGCTAGAGAGCTTAACATGGACCCACTACAGTTACGCATTCAAAATACGGCTGTTGAAGGTGATATTGCCCCCAGCGGAGAAACTCTGCCGAAGGTTGGTTACAAAGAGACGCTGGAGAGAATGGCGGAGTATCTAAAGAAAAAGGGAAGCCTAAAAGGAAAGAATCGGGGTCGTGGGGTAGCCAGTGGCTTCTGGCATGGTGCGGCAGGTAGCTGGGGAGCATATATAAATGTTAATATCGATGGTTCTATCACCGCAGTCCTCGGAGTTACGGATGTCTCAGGAAGCCGTACCAGTATTGCCCAGATTGTCGCTGAGGAGCTTGGTGTGCCAATGAGCAGCGTTAATGTGGTGGTTGGGGATACGGATACAGCTCCATGGGCATCACCGTCCGTGGGGAGTCAGACCATTTATTCCCTGAGCCATGCGGTTTATCGTGCTTGCCAGGATGCTAAAGACCAGCTCCGGCGATTGGCATCTCCTAGATTGGGTATACCTGTTTCCGAGATTGAATTTGCTAATGGACAGGCAATATCTAGAAGCGATACCCAGAAAAGTATCCCTCTGACAGCTCTTGCCAGATCCAGTTTAGGGTTCCGCGGTGAAGGTCCCATTGTCGGACGCGGCTCGATTTCGACTTTACCACCGGCACCCTCTGTGGCTGTTCATGCCGTTGACGTCGAGGTTGACAAGGAGACTGGTAAGGTTAAAATACTCTCTTACGCTGTAGCACAGGACGTTGGTTTGGCAATCAATCCACTTTCGATTGAAGGACAGATACAGGGTGCGGTTGTTCAGGGCATCGGTTGGGCATTGATGGAAGGTTATGTATTTGATAACAAGGGAAAAGTGCAGAATACTACTTTCTTAGACTACCGTCTACCTACAGCTACCGATGTACCCATGATAGACATCATGCTCGTTGAAGTCGGCTCCACAACTGGAATCTATGGATTACGGCATGTCGGTGAACCACCAATGGTAGGTACGCTCGCGGCAATAGCCAATGCCGTACATAGCGCCACGGGTGTAAGAATGAGGACTTTGCCCATGACTCCCGAAGCTATATTGAAGGGCATCCAGGAAAAAGATAAGCTATAGAATATAGTCACCCTCCTGTTCCCAATGCCACTTTTTGTAACCCTTTGAGAATCCCGAAGCTTTATTATTAAATGAGCACAAAGGTTAGAATAGGACCCCTTCTACAGGAATATCTGGAAATTCCCTCAGTTCTGGAAGTCGAAGGCAAAACAGTCGGCCAGTGTCTTGATGACCTTATCAAGCAATATCCTGAAATCAGGAATTGGTTGTACGACCAGAATAGTCTATTACGCGTCCTCATCAGTATTAACAACGTTGAAATTGTTACACTTGATAAAGAAGGCTCCGATAGAATTCTGAAAGCCGATGACGAACTTCAGATATTTGCTGTGGTTGCCGGCGGTTAATTGAGGTATGAGTAACAATGACTGCAGATAGCCTTGTGCCCAGAACCATCTACGAACAACTTAAGAGCGAGCATCCTGTTGTGCTGGCATCGATCGTGGATTTAGAGGGTTCGTCGCCGCGGCACTGTGGGGCAAAAATGGTAGTATGCTCCGATGAGAAAAACTATGGCACGATTGGTGGTAGCCTGTTCGAAGCCAAAACTATAGAAGAAGCCAGACTCGCACTAATTACAGGTAAATCAAAATTTATGGATTTTAACTTTGATAATAGTAGTACATTACCCGATGGTATGATATGTGGCGGTAAAGCAGTTGTACTTCTCGACTTCATATCGGTCAGCCGTGCGAATATAGATTTGTTCCACATCTGTTACAACTCAATCCTGGCAGGCACCACTTTCTATTTCCTCACTCATTTGAAAGAAACAAATGCAGGAATAATTACCTCCGGTCATTCTCTGCTATTTCGTGATGGGAGAATTGTCGGAGACTCTACTCTTTCAATACCCCAGTTTGAAGTGCTCAAGGCTGAAATACGCAACATTTCTCTCACAACTATTGTCCCCATTGGGGATACTCAGGTCATAGTAGACCCAATAAAAAAGTTGCTTACCCTTTATTGTTTTGGCGCGGGACACGTCGCTGTCCCGACCGCCCATATCGCCGCACTGGCAGGTTTTCGTGTGGTAGTGCTGGATGACAGAGCCGAATTTGCCAATACGGAACGTTTCCCTGATACTGAACAGATTAATGTGATAAAGGACTACGCTAAGGCATTTGAAGGATTAGAAATCGATAAGGACTCTTCTATTGTTATCATGACAAGGGGACACCAGTATGACGAGAGAGTTCTAGAACAGGCGCTCAGAACTCCCGCATCCTATATTGGTATGATAAGTAGTCGT